>Ga0255454_1040_pt1 | contig 10051 bp, 12 predicted proteins | sample ANMaggQBNCT01K10_FD_182653 | JGI IMG/M metagenome (GOLD analysis project Ga0255454, IMG submission 182653) | Sediment cell enrichment communities from methane seep in Santa Monica Basin, California, United Staets - ANME aggregate JGI... | ecosystem: Environmental > Aquatic > Marine > Cold seeps >... | reverse complement strand
ATTGGTATTCAATGACTCCTTTGAGGTTGAGGTGACTGAGGATCTATCGGTTGCCAGTCGGACGATGGATGGTTGCAATGTCCCATTTGATTCCTTAAGCGGGGGCACGAAAGAACAGATCTCTCTGATATCTCGTTTGGCCTGTGCGATGACCGTTGCAAAGGACGGCGGGGCTTCCCTCATTTTAGATGATGCTCTGGGATATACAGACCCTGAGAGGCTTAAATTGATGGGAGCCGTCCTTGCGAAGGCGGGTCAAGAATGTCAAATCATCATCCTCACTTGTGTCCCAGACCGGTACAGCAACATCGGTGAGGCAACAGTGGTTCGATTGGGATGATTACTAAAAATAAGCTATCTTGTTTTAGGATATGAAAGAGAGTGCACATGGCAGATCAACTCGATGCTCAGCATATTCAAACATCTATCTCCAGGCTATTGGGTGAGGCAGCTATTCAGCTTGCATTTTATCTTGAAACGGCATTGCCATCTCTTTTCGATGATTGGTGGAAACAGGCCGTCGTCAACAACGTTTCATATCAACTTGACCTTACCGCCAGCCATGATGTAGACAGTATGTTCATCACCAATCATTACCAATGATAGGCAAGGCTGAGCGCTATGATCGACGCCGGAGAGCCAAGGCAGTCTATCCACACAAAAAAGGTAAGCTTTATGCAGCAAGGTAATTTGAACAAGTCTGTTGTCCTTCTCTGTGCTTTTCTAGTGACAGCGGTTTTTTTGTCTATGATTCGCCAATTCTTGATGGCGATACTGCTTGCCGGCATCTTTTCTTCTCTCGCCCATCCTATATACCGCCGGTTTGAGCGCTGGTTTGGCGGACGGCGGGCTCTCGCCTCCATTGTAACGCTTTTGTTGATAGTGACAGGGATTCTACTGCCCTTGGGAGGACTCCTGGGGATGATAACGGCACAAGCTATTGAAGTAGGTCAGTCGGTTACACCGTGGATTAAGGAACAGGTATCAAGACCGGCAGCTTTTTCTGAGCTATTGGCCTCTGTGCCGTTTTACGATCGTATCCAGCCACACGAAAAAGCTATTCTGGAAAAGGCCGGCGAAATCGTCGGAACGCTGAGTTCTTTCCTGATCGACAGGCTCTCTTCGGCCACTGTCATGACGATTAACTTCCTTTTCATGATCTTCCTTCTTCTTTACAGTATGTTTTTTTTCCTCATGGATGGTCACAAGTTGCTCGACAAAATCCTTTTTTATCTCCCCCTCGAAGAAGCTGACGAAAGGCGTTTGCTTGATAAGTTCACCAGTGTTGCTCGGGCCACGTTGAAAGGCACCATCGTGATCGGCGTCCTACAGGGCGGATTGGCAGCATTGGCCTTCGCAGTTGTGGGGATTAAAGGTGCCGTCTTCTGGGGGGCAATCATGGCTGTGTTGTCTATTATTCCCGCCATCGGCACAGCACTGGTTTGGGTTCCTGCAGCGGTCGTTTTGGCTGCAGGCGGTCACTTGGTAAAGGCTGCAGGATTAGCAACGTTTTGTGCCATCGTCGTTGGAAGTGTCGACAACTTTCTGCGCCCGTTGTTGGTGGGCAGAGACACACAGATGCACGAACTACTGATCCTATTTGGGACCCTAGGGGGAATCTTGATGTTTGGTATTGTTGGGTTTATTATCGGGCCAATCATTGCAGCGTTGTTCACGGCAGTCTGGGAAATCTACGGTGTTGTCTTCAGCGATGTGTTGCCTCCCATAACTGCCAGTGGTTCTACACCTTCAAAAGAAGAGATCAGTCAACACGGGGCTCTGCCGGACGCAGACTCCAAAAACAAACTCGACCATTCCTGACTCTAGTTGTGCACGCTCTGCACGAACATCCTCTCGCTTTCACTCAGTAGGGCAAAACCACAAAATTCACACACTTTGCACAAATTTCCTCCACATCGCTGAGTTATATTGTCCCCAGAGGTTGGGGGAATTCTACCCCTTGAAGCTTTTCATCCCTCAATCCTTCCTCCTTTCTTCTATGGGGGCGGTCTGGAGTCGGAGGTGGCCCTTCTCTCGGCATGAATAGAGAACCCAGGCGTAGAGAATACACCCCGACTCCGGACGGCCCCGCACCGGCCATAGACTCCAAAAAAATAGCCCCCACATCCACACAGGAATGTAGGGGCATGAAAAATCCTGGAAGATGCAGCCTGACCCACCCCATTTCCTGTCGGGATTTGGGGCTTTTTTTGTTTGAATTAGACAGGTTGGAGGGCTTCGGTGCCTGGAGTGGACCTCAGCGTCAATAATTCATTGACGCCTTGGTCTTGAGTTACTAATAAGCAGCATGCCCTAGGCGCAACACAGGGTGCGATTTGTCTCAAGCAGTCCTGAAGCATCCAATATATCCGCCTGAAAGTTAGGACATGAGTATCGATGTCATCGTACTATTCTTGGCTTCCTTGGTCGGTCTTTACGTAGCAGCCAACATTGGGGCCAATGACCTTGCCAATGCCATGGGAACCTCGGTTGGTTCTCGAGCCCTCACCCTTAAACAGGCTGTTTTGGTGTCAGTCATTGCCAACCTGCTGGGGGCTGTCCTTGCAGGTGGGCACGTGACCAGTACAATCAGCAAAGGGATCATCGACCCAGGTCTCCTGATAAACGAGCCCAATAACTTGATGCTTGGGATGTTCGCCGCATTGATCTCGGCTGGTCTCTGGGTGCACTTGGCCACCTATTCTGGTCTGCCTGTATCCACGACTCACGCCATTGTGGGAGCCGTCGTAGGTTTTGGCATCCTGAGCGTTGGCCCCGGCGCTGTCAGCTGGGGCAAGATCATTGCCATTGCCACTAGCTGGGTTGTTTCTCCGGCTGCCGGCGCTGCGATTGCAGGAGGTATTTTCTATCTCATTGAGAAAAGGATTATGTCCGTCAGGGATCCTTACACTGCGGCAGTTCACTACGCCCCTGCCTTGATTTTTCTTGTAGTTCTAGTCCTCATCCTTTCTGTCATATTCAAAGCCCTCAAGAACCTCCACCCCGAAATCGGTCACTTCTATGCGGTGTTACTTACCATTCCTTGTGCTGCTCTGGCCAGCTTGGTTGGCCGCAAGTGGGTACGGTGGCAGGTGCGACTCAAATGCGAACTGGGACCCAACCCACAGGGACACTCTCCCGAGGAATGTTTGTTTGCCCAGCTTCAGGTCCTCACAGCCTGTTACGTCGCCTTTGCCCACGGGGCCAATGATGTGGCCAATGCTATCGGCCCCCTTGCAGCCATCTTTTCCGTGGTCAAAACCAAGTCCGTGGCCCTTCAGGTGGAAGTCCCCCTCTGGATGCTTCTTGTCGGTGGCATGGCTGTGGGTGGGGGGCTTTTTGCCTTTGGCACACGGGTCATGGAAACCATCGGGAAAAACATTACGGAGATTACTCCTGTTCGGGGCTTCTGCGCCGAATTCGGGGCGGCCACGACCATTTTGGTTTGCTCCCGCCTTGGTCTGCCTGTTTCAACCACCCACGTGCTGGTAGGCGCGGTTGTGGGCGTGGGGCTCATGCGAGGCATGGGCACACTCGATTTGCGTATTCTCAAAAAAATCGGCCTTTCATGGATCGTGACGCTGCCCTTCACCATTGTGCTGGCCATGGTGTTGTACAAGCTTCTCACGGTCGTGTTATGATAAAAAGCCGAGGAAAAGGAGGGTGAATCAATGCGCCTGTTACTCAGTTCACTATTCATGAAATCTCCTTTTGAAAACCTGCAGAAACATGCGGACAAGGTCAAGGAGTGCGCGCACCTTTTTAAAGAGGCCGCTGTGTGCCACATTGGGGAGGAATGCAAGAAGTTCGACCTCTTAACCGAACAGGTGGCCCGGCTGGAAAGTGAGGCCGATTACATCAAGCGCAATATTCGCAATCATCTGCCCAGAGGCATCCTCATGCCGGTGGACAAATTCCAGTTTTTCCAATATCTAAGAGAGCAAGATAAAGTCCTGGATGAGGTGGAAGATGCCATGTTCTGGCTCTCCTTTCGGCCCAGAGGCATCCCCGATGAAATAGCTGCTGATTTGAACCATCTGGTCGACGCGGTGATCCCGCCCATTGAGAAGCTATCCGATCTGGTGGCTCTTGCTACAGAGTATTTCAGGACCAAGTCCGAAGCGCAAAGAGAAAAAATCAAGAGCCTGATACGTGATATTCGTCAGTACGAAAGAGAGGCCGACCATCTGGAGCGGGAGCTGAAATTCAAGATCTTTGCCACGATCAAAGACGCCCTCGTGGTTTTTCACATGATTCGGCTCGTGGAGATTGTTGGAGAGATCGCCGATCATGCCCAGAACGCTTCGGATCGGATGCGGGCCATGATTGCCAGATGATAAAAGTAGAGAACTCAGCCCTACCTAAACGGAAGACTCAGCGCATCGGAGACCTTGTGGAAAAGCTATGAGACACGACATCGTTCCCGCCTGGCCGATTAGGTCTAAAACAAAATCTACACTTTTTGTCAAAAGTTCGACGCCGTCTCCCTGTAAATCTTCCAAAGAGGATGTCGGTCCGTGTGTTCGACGTTGACAATATCAAGCCGTTCTTGTAGGATTTTGATTGGTGAATGGTACAGCCTCAAGATTAAGTATCGGTTCCAGGTCTTCGTTCCGAAGCGTCAAATCTTGCCTTGAGCAGTAATGCGGATTATCCGCAGCGCTCTGACCTGCTTAGGCGTGCCGTTCACCACTTCACCACATACCGAGCCGTTTTCTGAGGGATTAAAACAGCTTCGGACTAGTTGTCGCATTGCCCTCATTAAAGCAATCTCCGTTAACACACAGACCCTGCTGTCATAGGAGTATCGGAGAATGGCGCTTACTAAGGATGACATCGCAGATTCGATTTGTAATCGACTTGACCTTCCCAAATATGAGTCCAGCCAGGTGGTCGACTCGGCTTTTTGAGTTCGTGGATTTTCGGGTCGATGCTTACGCCCCGGGGCTCATTGCCTGCCCAAAATACCCTTTTTGTGATAATAGAATCTAAACTCTAGCTGTTAACCGTCAACCCAAATCATCGGGGGACACCATAAACTGAAAACCCAGACCCTATTTCTCACAGGGACAGGTGGGGGTTTGATAGGCTTGTGAAATTGCAACATTTTGACAAGCATTGGTTTTGCCAAGCTGCCATGACTATTCAGGCTGTGAAAGGAAGCGGCGCGTGTCATGGCGATATGAGAAGTGATCCACCCGGGCAGGTGAACGAGACCAAGCAAAGGCGGAGGACAACGCCGCTTACAGTTTCAATAAGATTGGGATGTACGATTGAAAAAGAGATTTACCGAAGCCGAGGTCGAGGCAGGATTACATTGACTCAATATGAAACATGGCGAGAAACGTTCACTGTTCCTGAGGAAGGATACAACAGAACAAAGCTAACCTGCCCGATATGCCATACGTCCTTTGAAGTGAAAGTCTATAGTAAATCGAGAACCCGTCTTAGAAAGATCTATTTTGCTTCTTGTTTCTTTGCAATCGCGGCGTGTGGGATCGTTATTGGAGTGCTTGCGGGAAGCGAAAAAGGCTTCATGGCTTATAGTCTAGCGGCGCCCTTCATCTGTTTCACCGTATGGCACTTGTTAGATGCCATTCGGGGAAGGTTTGATGCTAGTGACGTCGTCTCTCATGCACGAGGGAAGATACACAGGATTTTTGATGAACAGAAAATCATATTTCCCGATCAATGAAAAGAACTGACTGCATACTTACTAAGGGGAGCACAATATTGTTTGCATGTTGACAAGCCGTCAGGTGACATCTTTTTTGAGGTCAGGTCACTGGTTTGTGGCCTGTGAGCCCCAGCAACGGCACCATATTCGACGTAGCATCCGGACCCACTTACAATAGGGGCTTGTTAGCTTGTCTGTGGCCTCCCCGTGTGCCTGGCTCATAGGCCTTGTGGCCTTTTGCCAGTGACAGTCAGGATGAGATTTGACCTGACTCAAAAAAGATGTCACCTGACGGCTCTCTGTGGAAGCTGTACACGACCGTTCGAACAACAGCTCTCTGAAACGTAAACTATTTTATGCTCCCCTTAGTAAGTACGCGGATGATAGATGGCCGCTATAACAGACAGCTATTTGAGATTGCGTATTTAGTGTTGACTTTGTTACTCAAGAAGGTGGTATTTGTTTTCTCTTTTTCCCACTCGGGCTATCTGATGAATATAGACAACTATTTGAAATTCAAGTATTTATGGGTCTTGGGGTATTTTGGCATCTTGTTTGCTCTTAGGAAAGATTAAACGAAAGAAAGGAGCAAGGAGACCATGCCAAAAGGGGAGATCCTAAACGAGCAAGAACCTATGATTGATGAGAGAGAAAGTACAAGAAGAAAGGATGCTAAACAGAGCGCCGAGGCAAAGACAGGAAACAGAACCGGGCTTGTAACTGCGATGTTGCGTCATTATGCGACTTTTCTAGAGTTGAAGCTGGATGCCGTGTGCACAGAAAGAAGCCGTTAGGCGTTACCTGGCCCCAGTTCATGCGCCGCTTAAGCTAGAGCCCTGCCATTCTCACACCTCAAGATTGACATTCTTCGTGATGACCGATAGAAATCTGTTCGTAAGTTAATAAATTCACAATGAAAACCGGAAACCAGGTGTCGAGTCACGAGTATGAAGGAGTTGTTTAAGCCCGCCGTTTCGTGGATGGGCACTAACCTAGAAAAAGGAAATCCTGGACAATCGGCAAAATATTTAGGAACGTGATAGGGGTTGGGGCAACAGCCCCTGTCGTCCCGACTCTTTTACTTCTGACCCCTTTATTTTCCTCCGAGAGGTGCCCATGAACACAGATACATTACAAACCACGCCACCGGGTCCAGAAAGACGGTCCGGTGCCTTCAAGATCGTGCTGCTCGTCGTGGCCGTTGCCATCGTTACGTCGGTGATAACGGTCTGGCTGGCAACGACCTACCTGCTTCCCAGGGAATTTGAACCGGTGAAACTCAATGACCGCGAAGCGCAGGTGCTTAATGCCAAGTTAGCGCTGTTGGATCCCGCCACGGGGCGTGCGGAGCGGGCACCCGGCAAACAGGGGGATGATCCGCAGGTCGTCAGTAGCAAACGGCGTGCTCCTTTAACACCGGAGCGCTATGATGAAGCAGGTGCCAGCCGACACATCAGACTAAGCGAGCGCGAACTCAATGCCCTGCTGGCCCGAAACACCAATCTGGCACACAAACTTGCCATCGATCTATCGGAGGACCTGGCGAGCGCTAAACTCCTGATACCCCTTGATCCCGATTTTCCGTTTCTCGGGGGTAAAACGCTCAGGGTCACGGCTGGCTTGGAACTGAGGTACGATGACCGGAACCCGGTTGTCATGCTCAAAGGTGTCAGCATCTGGGGGGTTCCGATCCCCAACGCATGGCTCGGCGGCCTCAAAAACGTTGACCTGGTAAAAGAATTTGGCGCCGAAAGAGGCTTCTGGCAGGCCTTCGCGGCTGGAGTAGAACATATCCGCGTGGAAGAAGGCAACCTTTCCATCAAGCTGAAAGAGTGAGCACAGCCTCATCCATCCACTCCACATGCCATGAAGAAGCCTGCGGGCTCAGGTCTCAACGGGATGTTACCTGCCAGGCAGAATAATGCGTGAATCATCCTGCTGCTGCGGCGAACGACTCTGTTCGGCTTGCATTTTTCTTGCCCTTTCCATCATCTCTTCCATGGCCTGTTGCATAGCTTCAGGGAATTTCTTCATGGCTTCTTCCAACTGAGCTGCCTGTATCGGGGCTTGCAGCGGTACCGTACCTTGGGGCGACATGAGCTGGGTATGACCGACAAACATTGTCTCACGGCTTTCATCTTTGGTTCCATCTGCTTTGATAGGTGTAAAACACCTTATCGACCCCACTTTGAGATCTGTTATGGACTCTTCGCGATACAGATTATCTATGTTGATTGCAAAATCGAGCTGTTGATTTGGGTCAGTCATTGAAAGCCTCCTTTTCGTTAAACTCATTTACTGCGGGGAGCACAATATTGTTCGCACGTTGACGAGCCGTCATGTGACATCTTTTTTGAGGCAGGTCAAATCTCATCCGGACTGTCACCGGCAGACAGATGGACTTCTTAGGAAGACGGAAAACTTAGATCCTATTTTGAGCGACTTGTCAATCGTTAAGAATGGGTGGGCCGCTTCCTTCAGTGTGACTAGGCAATGAAGGCGGCAATATCTTTGGGGATACTTTGAAGGAATTCCTCGTTGGTGGGATATGACTCAAGGGCCTTGAGCATCGAGATCATCGCGTCTTTGGGTTGGCGGTCTACAAGGCCTCGCCGAATGGTGGCAAGGCGCTTGATATCGTCAGGGTCATACAGTCTTTCCTCTTTTCGGGTGCCGCTGGCGGCCACGTTGATGGCCGGAAAGATTCTCGCTTCGGCAAGCCCGCGATCCAGAACGATCTCGCTGTTGCCGGTGCCCTTGAATTCCTCGAAGATAAGCTGATCCATCCGTGACCCGGTGTCGATGAGGGCCGTGGCGATGATGGTGACGGATCCGCCGTTTTCGATGTTGCGTGCAAGGCCGAAGAAACGGCGAGGAATCTCCAGGGCCCCTGCATCCAAACCACCCGATAGTGTTCGACCTCTGCCCCTGCCCTTAAGGTTGAAGACCCTACCCATGCGCGTCAGACTGTCAACGAGCACCACGATATCGCGGCCACACTCAAGCTCAGTGCTCACATGAGCCAGCATCAGTTCAGCCAACCCCACGTGTTCCGCGATACTGCGATCACTGGAACTGGCGATGACTTCGGCATCTACGGCGCGACGGAAGTGAGTGACTTCTTCAGGACGCTCATCAATGAGTAGGACGAGAATGCGCGTTTGAGGATCACCGGCGCGGATGGCCGTGGCCATTTGCTGCAGCAGCGTGGTTTTTCCGGCCTTAGGCGGTGAGACAATCAACCCCCGAGTGCCCTTGCCGATAGGCGCCACGAGATCAACGACGCGCATGCTCATCTCACCTGTGGCGGCCAGTTGGAACCTCTCGGACGGATCGATAGCAACAAGGTGCGTGTAGTGAGTTCGTTTTTTAAACTGTTCCGGGCTGAGGCCACAGACCGATTCAACGCTGGCCAGTTGCGCTGCCTTTTTATGTGTGCGCACCGAACCTGTGACGCTGACACCTTGGACGAGATTGTACTCCCTCACGAGTCTGGCCGATACCACAATGTCATTGGCACCGGCGCCAAAGGGCCGCAAAGGGTCACACAGTACACCACCACGGTTTTTCGTTAGTTTCAATATGCCGCCAGCTGTCTCAGGCATGACGATAGGTCTCCCCGGTCAAAGGTCTTCTTGCGTGGGCCACAGCCTGTTTCGTCTTGACTCAATGAGAGTATTAGTCTGCCCTGTTCCTGTATGCAAGGGCAATCTTCACCGACATCGTGAAACTGCCGTCTTTACCACGTCAAACTCCTCAAAGTTGCCTGCCGCCGTAAGGCGCGTCAATAGAATCCAGCAAATCGGGAGATGGCGTTTGACAAATGCCGTCATATCAAATACATATTCATTAAAAAATCTGTCGAGGAGGCATCTATGCTCGGGTCAAAAAATGATTACAAGGAAGACGTTGAACGTGTCACTGCTGTTTTTGAGACCAGTGTTGGGACTTTTGAAGCTGAACTCTATGCCAAAGAGTGTCCTGAGACGGTATGGAACTTTGTCAACCTCGCAGAAGGGAGACAGGAGACCGAACGGGGAGGGCATTTTTATAACGGTCTGACTTTCCATCGGGTGATTGCAGACTTTGTCATTCAGGGGGGCTGCCCGACGGGAAACGGAACAGGCGGACCTGGATATCAGTTTGCCGACGAATTTGATCCATCCTTGAAGCATGATAGTGGAGGGATTTTTTCCATGGCGAATGCCGGGCCCGGGACCAATGGAAGCCAGTTTTTTGTTACCCTAGCCGCGACACCACATCTGGATGGAAGACACTCGGTATTTGGAAAAGTGGTGAATGGAATGGACGTGGTCAAAAAGATTGGTTCTGTAGAAACAGGTCCAATGGACAAGCCCCTCGAGCCAGTGGTGA
>Ga0255454_1039_pt1 | contig 10071 bp, 8 predicted proteins | sample ANMaggQBNCT01K10_FD_182653 | JGI IMG/M metagenome (GOLD analysis project Ga0255454, IMG submission 182653) | Sediment cell enrichment communities from methane seep in Santa Monica Basin, California, United Staets - ANME aggregate JGI... | ecosystem: Environmental > Aquatic > Marine > Cold seeps >... | reverse complement strand
AATAAAGCAAAAGCACTTATAGAACTGTTAAAAACAAACGGTATTAATATTCATGAAGCATACGTGTTTGGTTCTGCGATTAAAGATATGGCGGATGAATACAGCGATATTGATATAGCGATTGTTTCAAAAGATTTTTCCGGCATGCCTTATTATGACGTTAAGAAGGTAAGTAAGTATAGAAGATCGATTGATTTGCGATTGGAAATTCATCCTTTTTCGTTGAACGACATCAACGTTGATCCCCCACTTTTTTTTATGAATATAAAGAATAAAGGTTTTCGGATCCATTAACTGCCAAATGCTCTCTGCTTGCCCTGTGGAATGCGAAGCCTATTCCTCCGGGGCCCCATGCTTACACCGCTGTGCCCCGTAGCTCCGGAAGATCGTACTGGGGTGGTTAAAATTTTCGCCTTATCCCCGGGATAATCATCACCCTGACAACCAATAACTGATCCCTGATAACCAGTAACGGATAACGAATAACCAATAACAAATGTTACTATCCACAACCCGATATTCCCTCTACTCCCTGCTCATTTTCACACCCCTGGCAATAGGCTCTGTCCAGGGTTGGGCCATAAGCATCATCCACTTTGTCACCCTGTTTGCCCTGACCGCTTTTTTGCTTGAAAAGAGCCTTGCCTGGAGCTGGGAATGGATCAAAACACCCCTGGACAAACCGATTCTTGTCCTTTTGATCCTGTCAATCCTGTCCACAATTTTTTCTGTTCACAAATACTCCAGCATCTGGTCATTCATTCTGCTACTTAACTACTTAGTCATTTTCTACCTGATTATCCATACAGTTCGCACCAGATCCCAACTTCGACAGCTTGTATATTTAATTGTCTTTGTAGCCGCTTTTCTCTCCATATTCGGACTTATAAAAAAATTCGGCAACAATACTTTCCCCTGGTGGGATTATTCTTTCATGAAACGCAACTCTAATATTGTCTCGGCCACTTATGTAAATCCGAATCATTTTGCCGGTTACATGGAGATGACCATCCCCTTGCTCCTGGGACTTTTTCTGACCGGCTTCAGGGGAATCAAATTCTTTCTGATGATCGTTTTGGCTACTCTTTTTTTTGCCGCGCTGATTTTATCACTTTCAAGAGGAGGATGGTTTGGCGCATTTACAGGACTGTTTTTCATGTCTGCTACACTGCTTTTCAACCAATACTTCCAGTCGAAGAAATTAGTTCTTACGCTGGTATGCGGATTTTTTGTCGTAGCGTTTATTATTCTGTCCAGTACCCCTGTAGTAAAAGAAATAAAAACCTTAGAACCAAAGAGAAACATTCCAGTCCTTAAAGACCGGGTAACGGTCTGGGGAGGTATTGTCGAGATGATAAAAGATCATCCCTTGCTTGGAACCGGCCCGGGAACTTTTGCAACAGTCTTTACCCGGTACCAGCCACCAGGGATGTTGATGCGTTATACCGAGGGGCACAACGATTATTTGCATTTTATTTCTGAGGCAGGCCTTGCCCTGGTTCCGGTTATGGTCTGGATGATTATTGCCCTTTTTGTAAAGGGTTTCAAAAAGCTTAATAATCCTAGCAGACTTGTTCGAGGCACAACCCTGGGTGCCATGTCAGGTGTAACCGCAATATTCATTCATAGTATATTCGATTTCAACCTCCACATCCCGGCAAATGCCATCCTTTTTACAGTCCTCGCTGCAATAGTCGTCTCCCCGATACCAGCCACAGATAACTATTAACTATTATTTCATCAGGAGAAAAATGAAAAAAGCTTTAATATGCGGTGCAGGCGGCTTCATCGGCAGCCACCTTGTGAAGCGGCTGAAAAGAGGAGGTTTTTGGGTAAAAGGTGTGGACCTCAAATATCCTGAGTTCGCTGAAACCCAATCTGATGATTTTGTCATAGGAGATCTAAGAGATCCGCGATTATGCAAATCTATTGTAGATCAGCGGTTCGATGAAGTGTATCAGTTAGCGGCTGACATGGGCGGAGCCGGATATATTTTTACAGGCGATAATGATGCCGATATCATGCATAATTCAGCCCTGATTAATTTAAATATTCTTGAAGCATGTTTTAAGATAAATGCGAAAAGAGTCTTTTACTCCTCTTCCGCATGTATATATCCCGAGTATAATCAGATGGACCCGGACAATCCAAATTGTGCCGAAGACAGTGTCTATCCGGCAGAACCTGATAGTGAATATGGCTGGGAAAAATTATTCAGCGAGCGTCTTTATCTTGCATTCCATAAAAATCACGGGATGGAAGTCAGAATCGCCCGTTATCATAATATATTCGGACCCGAAGGCTCATGGTGTGATGGAAGGGAGAAGGTACCTGCGGCACTTTGCAGGAAAGTCGCACAGGCACCGGAGCAAGGAGAGATAGAAATCTGGGGTGACGGAAACCAAACCAGATCTTTCTTGTATATCGATGAGTGCCTTGAAGGTTCGATTAAGCTTATGCGCTCAGACTTCACGGGCCCGGTCAACATCGGATCAGAAGAAATGGTCACAATTAATCAACTGTCAGACATGATCACAAATATTGCGGAAAAAAATTTGACCAAAAAACATATTCCAGGCCCCCTTGGGGTTAGGGGAAGAAATTCGGATAATCGATTAATATTCGAAAAACTGGGATGGAAGCCATCTTTGCCCCTTGAAGATGGACTCAGGAAAACCTATGCCTGGATTGCAGAGCAGGTCAGTAAGGAATAACCCATTACCCAGAACCCGCAACCCGGATTACTTTTTAACTATCAGACATGAATCGAGACCAGACTCCTAAAGCGATAGTATGCATTGACATTGCCATATATATTTCTTTATAATGCATTAGCATCGAAATATATTGGCGGCTTAGAAATGGAAAAAGAGAAATTAAAAGAACTTATCATTGGACATAAGGAAAAATTCCTTTCCCGGAAAGGACTTATAAGGCGCGAGATTCAGGACAAAATCGCACACTATATCCCGCAGCGTGAAATTCTAATCATTACCGGCGTAAGGAGAAGCGGCAAATCATCTCTTATGAGACTGATCTGCGAGGATCTCATCGATGATGAGGATGTTCTGGAAAACAACTTCCTCTATCTAAACTTTGAAGATGAACGTTTTGTCCCCTTTGTGGTCCACGATTTTGAAGCACTTTACGAAACATTTCTCGAATTGGAAAACCCTCAGGGAAGAAAATATCTATTTCTTGACGAAATCCAGAATATCAGTGGATGGGAAAAATGGCTGAACAGGCTATATGAGTTCGAAAATGTAAAAATCTTTGTCACCGGCTCAAATGCCGCCATGTTAAGCTCTGAAATCTCCACAGCCCTGACCGGAAGAAATCGTCAGATCGTGACCTGGCCCTTTTCCTTTCGGGAATTTATGGCAATGAAAGGGGTTATAATCGATGCTAAAAGTTTATATAAACAGCATAAAAGGGTTGAAATAAAAAGGTTGTTTAAAAAATATCTTGAACTGGGTGGATTTCCCGAAGTCCTAAAAATCGGAGACACCACCCTCCTGGAGCAGTATTACAAAGATATCATCTATCGTGACGTTATTGCCCGCTATGGAATTAAAAACATCAAAGAGATAAAGGAGTTGACCCTGTTTTTAGCGGCAAATCCGGGCACAGTTCAAAGCTACAAAAATATACAGAAATTGATTGGTGTCAGAAGCCTGAATACAGTTAAAAATTATTTAGAAGCATTAAGTAATGTTTATCTTTTCTTTTCCATAGACATGTTTGATTATTCTCTGAAGCGCCAGATTTACAATCCTTCTAAAGTCTATTGCATCGATACGGCCCTGAGCAATTCCATCAGCTTTAAATTTTCCCGGAATATGGGACACATTTATGAAAATATAGTTTTTTTGGAGCTGCAAAGAAGAAACAAAGACCTTTACTACTGGAAGTCCCAAAAAGGTAAAGAGGTCGATTTTGTCATCAAAAAAGGTCTTCATATCACTGAAGCAATACTGGTTTGTTTTTCCTTGGCAGATGATAAAACCCGACAAAGGGAGTTGCGGGCTCTTGCAGAGGTAAAAAATGAGCTAAAAGCCGAGCACCTTACGGTAATTACCGATGATGAAGAATCGACAGTCCCTATCGAGCACCCCCGCTGTCAGGGCGAAATCAACATCATCCCCCTGTGGAAATGGCTGACTCAACACGAACACCCGGATCGGCCCCTGAACCCGTAACTCAGAACCATGAACCCTAAACCCCTATTCTTTTTATGTTGCCTCCTCATGCTTATACCCTTTCAAAGCACAGCCGGTGACAAAGCCAATGTCTTGGGCAAATACCGCATCTTTGCTTTCCTTTATCTGCCAAAAGGAACAGACCCGAAAACACTGCAATCGGCAAACCGGGATTGCTGGAATATGCAGACCAATTATGCAAAAATTTCGACAAGATCCCCACTGACGGTTCAGGACTTGAAAAAGATGTGATCGAACTGTATCAAACATTCACAAAACCGCGCACACAGCCCTTTATAGTAGCATGTGGCCGTTGGGCCGAACCCGACAGAAGCTGGGCAAACCCCGGCAAGCTCACAAAACCAAAAACCATGCGCGTGTTGATGATAAACCTTGGCGAAAAAGTTGCCAGCAATTTTAATGTTCGTTTGCGCAATCCAAAGGACAAAGGAGACAACGTCTTCGCGCAGGGTACAGTCAATGTCCCCGGCAAGAGTGTTGCTATCTCCGTGCTGCCAGTCACTGCTAAATGGCAGGTGTGGAAAACGTGGGATATCGAGGTCGATGGAGATGGGTGCGAAGTGTTAATTTTTCCAAAAGATATAACCTGAACCCCGAACCCTGATTTCTGTTCACATTTTGCTGTTAACCTTTTACGTTTCACATTTTACTTTTTACATATTATCCCTGATAACTGAAGGAAGTTTACGAATCTATGACTGAAATTATTGAGGAACCATTATCTCACCGTGTAGTAAAAGGTGGTTTTTGGGTATTTGTATCAAGGGGCATTGAGCGTACTTTCTATATAACCAGATTAATTATCTTGGCACGGATTCTTGCCCCGCATGATTTTGGCATTTTGGGAATCGCAATGCTTACAATGTTAACATTGGAAAACTTTTCTCAAACAGGCTTTCAAGCAGCTTTGATTCAAAAGAAAGAGGATATAGATGCATATCTCAACTCAGCCTGGACAGTGGGGATAATAAGGGGATTCATACTCTTTATTATTTTATACTTCATATCACCTTATGTAGCAGTCTTTTTCAAAACTCCCCAGGCAGAGCCCATAATTAGAGTTATCGGCTTTTCATTTCTTATTCAAGCATTTACAAATATTGGAGTTATATACTTCCAGAAAGAACTTGAATTCAACAAACAGTTGGTTTTTCAATTGTCCGGCACATTGGCAGACTTTGTGGTTGCAGTTTCTGCCGCATTACTTTTGAGAAGTGTGTGGGCTCTTGTCTTTGGATTGCTGGCGGGGAACGCAGTGAGATTTGTAGTAAGCTACTTAATACATCCATATAGACCTCATTTGAGTTTCGACATTGGAAAGGCAAAGGAACTTTTTGGGTTTGGAAAATGGGTTTTAGGTTCCAGTATATTGATGTTTCTGATAACTCAGGGAGATGATATTTTTGTGGGAAAATTATTAGGCGCAACCATGCTTGGTTTTTATCAAATGGCTTACAGATTTTCAAACACACCTGCAACTGAAATTACACATGTGATTTCTCAGGTAACATTTCCCGCCTATTCAAAATTACAAGATAATATTCCGAAATTAAGAGAGGCTTATCTAAAAGTCCTGCAATTAACCGCATTCTTATCGTTCCTTTTAGCGGGTTTGATTTTTGTTTTAGCACCAGATTTTACCAAGATATTTTTAGGGGAAAAATGGATGCCGATGGTTCCGGCAATGCAGGTTTTGATTTTTGCAGGTTTGGTACGTTCAGTTGCGGCCACATCAGGTTCATTAATTTATGCAATTGGGAAACCCAAAAAAGATACAAAATTGCAAATAGTTCGTTTAATTGTGTTGGCTGCTTTAATTTATCCCTTTACTGTTAAATGGGGGATAATGGGGGCATCAGTGGTTGTATTTTTAAGCATTTTTATTTCATGTATCGGATTTAGCTTTATGGCGATAAAAATAACAGAATGTGGTCTAAAAAATTATGCCAAGATGATAATATTTCCTTTGATAAATGGAACCATAGTCGTATTATTTATATCAAAGTTAAAAACAATAGTGGTTACGGGTATTTGGGGATTTTCCATACTTGCTTGTATGGGTATTTTTATATATTTCGTTATGGCTTATATCTCAGATAGGTTTTTTGAATATAGAATGCAAGTAATAGTAAAAGAGAGTTTACAATCGCTCAGAGGAGTATAGAACTGAGTCTTTTGAAAAATGTTCAATTTTGGTTAAATTTAAGAAAGTCGAGGGTTTTAACCACGCCAGTACGATCTGTCGAACCTCCGAGATAGGCAGAAATACATTGAATATTTCGAGGATTAATCCGCCAAAGTTCGGTGGGGGGTTAAAATCTGAGTCTGAAAAAGAAATTGGGTAAAAAAAGACACTTTTCAAAGGTCTTGTATTATTTTTAATGGATAAGTGGAATTGGTTTTTAATTGTTGTGGCATTTGATCGCTTTATCTTAAAAAGCTCTGGTAAAGGTGTGCATTCGGCGGACCGTGACTTGCTGACCACTTTCTCTCAGGTGGAGTTCTAACGTATTTTGAACGCACCAATGGTAGGAATTTTCCTATGATTTCAAGTTATCAGAACATCTGCATCCTTGGCTCCCGAGTAAATATCCTCAGCATCAAAGAAGTAGTTGGTTTGATTGATAGGTGGATTGGAGACAATAAAACGAAATGTAGGCAAATAGTTGTCACCGGCTTCCATGGTATTTGGGAGGCGCATAAGAATCCTAAATTGAAGAAAATCCTTAACTCTGCTGATCTATGGGTTCCGGATGGCATTGCACCCGTATGGTGTGCTCGCTTTAAAGGCTTTCCAGGCATCCAGCGGACTCCAGGTGCAGAGATCATGAAAACCTTTTTGGAGGAGGCCAATAATAAAGGATATTCCAACTTTTTCTATGGTGATACTGAAGAGACTCTGAGCGCTTTGACAGAAAAAGTTAACAAAGAATATCCGGGACACAAGGTCGTCGGAACATTTTCTCCACCGTTTCGATCGCTTACACAGGAAGAGGACAAGCGAGTCGTCAAAATGATCAACGACGCCCGGCCGGACATACTGTGGGTGGCTCTTGGCACACCAAAGCAGGATCGGTGGATCTTTGAACACAAAGAAGAACTAAAGGTTCCAATAGCTATCGGAGTAGGTGCTGCATTTAGATTCTTATGCGGACATGTTAAGCGATCTCCCGAATGGGTCGGAAACTATGGTCTAGAATGGGTGTGGCGCTTTTTACAGGAGCCAAAAAAACTAATCCGAAGGAACTTGATCGACGTCCCGCAGTTTGTAACACTCGCTTTTTTGGAATTAATCGGTTTGAGAAAATATGACTAATTTCCCTCCTGCCAATTTGGCATATTCCAACATTTCAAGTAATTATCATAAACAATGAATCATAATGTCAAGGTAGGAATTGCACACCCTCGCTTGGGGCTAGGAGGTTCCGAAGCACGCGTGATGTGGGGGATTGAGGCTCTAAAGAAGGATTATGACATATCCCTCATCACCGCAGGCGATGTTGATCTTGATATACTTAATAAGTTTTACGGTACATCTGTTAATGATAACGAGATTACTTGCCGACAGGCTCCGATACCATCATTACTGAAAAGAGTCAGTGGCGCCGCTGCTCTACGCGGAGCACTTTATCAGAGATTTTGTAGGCGGATTGCCGGGGATTTCGACGTCTTGATTAGCGCCTACAATCTGTGCGATTTTGGCCTCCCAGCCATCCACTGCTTGGCCGATTTTTCATGGGATGACGAAATCCGAACCAGATTACATCCACTATCGCCAGGAAAAGGCAAAGTGATCTATCGCGATAATTTCCTTAGAAAATGCTATCTGAGGTTTTCAAAGTTATTCGCAGCTCCCTCAGGGCGCAATCTATTTTCCGGAAAAGACATCATTTTAGCCAATTCAAATTGGGTGGCCAACTTAATTCGGAAGAAGTATGGAGTTAAAGTTGACACATTGTACCCACCAGTTGCTGACGAGTTCCCGCTTGTTCCGATAGAGGAAAGGGAAGTAGGATTTGTGTGTATTGGACGAATTTTTCCGGAAAAGCGAATTGAGCGAATTATTGATATTCTTAAGGGGATTCGAAATAGGGGTCATGATATTCATCTTCATGTAATAGGTAAAATAAATAACAGTGCATACGGGAAAAAGATCCGGCAACTTTGCTATCGTCACAGAGAATGGATTACAGCGGAAGGCAGTTGCTTTGGCAAAAAAAAGCAAAGTCTACTTACTGGGCATAAGTTTGGAATCCACGCCTGCCAGGGGGAGGCATTCGGCATAGGAGTGGCAGAAATGGTCAAGGCAGGTTGCATTGTATTTACTCCAAGCGAAGGGGGACAGGCAGAAATTATAAACCACCGGTCACTTCTCTATGATAACGTTGAGGACGCCATCGACAAGATCGATGCCGTGCTTCGACAGCCTAAGTTACACTATGACTTACGAGATCATTTGGAAAAACAGGGAGCTAAATTTTCAACAAGCAACTTTATGCATGGCCTTAGAACAGCAGTGAATAATTTTCTATGTGAGAAGGAAAGACAAAGGAAAACTTCTTAGTGAAGAGCTACTTACAAAAGATTGGTTTTGTGGTGGCAACTAAAGATCGTCCGGACGACCTTGGGAAAATGCTGCAAAGTATTTCGGACCAATCGATTCACCCCGAACAAATTATTATTGTTGACGCAAGTGTGGAGCCCGTTGAAAAGATTACAATAAAGTTTCATCAACTCAATATTAAGTATGTCCGTCATCCTTGGCCGTCCGCTTCTAAACAAAGGAACGCGGGCATTAAATCTATCGGTCCGGATATAGAACTTATTGGTTTTCTGGATGATGATATTGTGTTTGAACTAGGAGCCATGGAGAAGATGCTCGATTTTTGGCGACAGGCACCAGAAGATATAGGAGGTTGTGCATTCAATTTAAAAAACCCTGTTTCAAGAAGCGAGCTTGCTCTGAAGCGTTCATCTTTAGCGAAATGGTTTGGAATCTACAGTAGAAAAAAAGGAGTAGTAATGCCCAGTGGATGGCATACACTAACGGGCACTGTTTCGAAAACAACATTTGTCCAGTGGCTCCCAAGTGGAGCCTCAATATGGCGAAGAAATATCTTCGAGAAATTCCGGTTTGATGAATATTTTGACGGATACAGCTACCTTGAAGATCTTGATTTCAGCTTCAGCGTGAGCAAGAACCATAGACTTGCAGTGGTGGCTGAAGCAGGTTTCTATCATTTTCCTTCTCCATTTGGTAGGATTAGTCATTATAGGTTTGGCAAGATTGAAGTGGCTAACAGGCTCTATTTTGTTAGAAAGCATAACCTTTCTGTGCCTCGATGTTACCTGGGCTTATTCCTTCGTCTTCTTATGTCCTCAGGATTTGCTGTAAAAACGAGAAAGATAACGTATCTACAGCGTGCTATTGGAAATTGCTCTATTATTGCGCAATCTCTATTTTATATGAGGAACCGATATGCCACAGTATCCCATAGGTGAAAGTACATTTGAAGGTTTTATTTACATAATACGCATGTAATTTTAATGGTAGGAAAAGGAAGGATGTTGGAATGGATTATGTAATCGCGATGATTTTTTAATTTCTGGATAAATATTGTAAATGTTTTCGCTTAAAAAAGATATTTTCAAAATAAATAATAAGAAAACGAATCATTATAACCGTGATTTTTTTGTTCAGCAGAGAGAGGGTTCAGTTAGCTCAGCCAGAGAAATCCTGCCTTTGGTTCTAACGTTAGTCCAACCCATGTCAGTTATCGACGTTGGGTGCGGGATTGGAAGCTGGTTGTCTGTATGTATGGAGCTTTCTATAGATGATGTTTTAGGTATT
>Ga0255454_1038_pt1 | contig 10240 bp, 8 predicted proteins | sample ANMaggQBNCT01K10_FD_182653 | JGI IMG/M metagenome (GOLD analysis project Ga0255454, IMG submission 182653) | Sediment cell enrichment communities from methane seep in Santa Monica Basin, California, United Staets - ANME aggregate JGI... | ecosystem: Environmental > Aquatic > Marine > Cold seeps >... | reverse complement strand
GGGCAATAAGCCACATTAAGATATTACCAAACGTTAGATGCGCAAAGCCCGTATTTAGAAAGATCCTATTGAATATACTGAAATCCATGTTAATTGTTTGCCTCCCTAACCTTTCTTTTTCATCATATTGTCAATTCCGTTTATGATTTTCGAATAGAGAATAATTCCGAGTTGTAATATAATTAAAGTAACGAATACTCCACCGAATCCGATAAAAAACATTTCAAATGCTTTTCCCCAGTTAACCATTTTTATACCTCCAAATAATCCCGGTGGGCTGAAAAACCAAATAAACTGATCCTAATTAGAAGCCTGAATCGGGCTTTGGTTGCGCAAGCCGACAGACCTAATAATATAAAGGAAAATAGCTTGCAGGTCAAAGGAAAAACCCTCAAATGTTTACCTTAATTGAGCATCACTCAATAAGGGTTTAATTTGCTTTACAAGGGTCTTCCCTTACGCTAAATTATAAAGTATTATGTCCGGCAGCGGGCAGGATATAGACGAAGAGAAAATCTCCCAAATATTCTTGAGCGAGGAGGAATGCATACACATGTTGAAGTCTCATAGCGGCATCCGGCCCAATCCGGTGGGTGATTGGCCCCAGATAGATTCTACTTCCTTTGTGGACCCCAGCGCCCAGATAATGGGGAATGTTCGTATCGGCCCGAAGGTTTATGTGGGTCCACAAGCAGTAATCAGGGCGGACGAAGTGGATAGTGATGGTAAAGTCCAGCCCTTGAACATTAGAGAGGAATCCTTGATCCAAGACGGTGTGATTATTCACGCAAGGGCCGGATCATCTATGACAATCGGGCCGGGTGCAAATATCGCCCATGGCGTAATCATCCATGGCCCCTGCGAGATCGGTAAAGGGTGCTTTATTGCCCTTAGGGCCGCCATTTACAGTTCAACGCTTGAGGAAGAGGTGTGGATCGGAATCGGTTCAGTGGTAATGAGAACAACAATCCCCTCCCATACGATGATCCCTGCGGGTTCAATAATCCGTTCCGGCAGCCATATTAGCCAGTTCAGACTTACGAATGTAAAAGAGGAGGAATATAAGAAACATGTTTTCGAGACCAGTGGCGCGTTAAGAGACGGTTATTTAAAGCTTTACAGTAAAGGCGTGCCTGAAAAAAGCAGCGATTAATGGCACCCTTCGCCTTTACTGCTGTTATCTTAGCATAATCCTGGCATCCACTATCCAGCAACCTTCTCCTCGCGGCATTACCTTCACGGGGTTGAAGTCCAGCTCGGCAATCTGTGGTATATCTTCAACTAACGCTGATAGCCTGAGTAGGAGGTCCTCCAGAGATTCAGTGTCGCTGGGTGGTGAACCCCTGAATCCGTCAAGTAGGTTTGACATCTTTATAGATCTCACCAACTCTCTGGCATCCGAATCAGTAAGCGGGTGCAACCTGACAGCCACATCCTTTATCAGTTCGGCATATACTCCTCCAAGGCCAAACATTATGAGCGGCCCAAAGGATGGGTCCAGCGTCACGCCGACGATTGTCTCTATCCCTCCGTTTATCATGTGCTGTACGGTAACGCCCTCCATCTCATGTTGGCGCCCAGTCTTGGAAAGCCCGGACTTAATATCATTGAAGGCCCTCTTTACCGCTATTTGTGATTTAAGATCGAGTTTGACCCCTCCGACATCAGTCTTGTGTACAATGGTGGACGAGCTAAGTTTGACTGCAACTGGAAAGCCCACTGTCGCGGCTGCGGCAGTTGCCCCGGCTGCGGTTCTTGCCATCAGCGTCTCGGCAAAGCGTATGCCATAGCATCCAAGTAGATTGGTTATCTCCTCCGATGAAAGCCAGAGCGGCCTCTCGGCACTCCGTGTCATTGCTGTTTCAATTATCTTCCGCGCCCTTTCCCGCTTGATCCCTCGAATTTTGGGAATGGTCCCCTTTGGCTTCCTCAGCCATTCACCATACTCAGCCGCCCTGGACAACGCTAAAACGGCAGCCTCAGGAAAAGGATATGACGGGACAAATTTGTCTCTGAAACTCAGCTTTGTCTTGAACCCGCGCTGCCCCATAAAGCAGGCCAGCAGAGGTTTCCCCTGTCTCAGATAAGCCGGAGCCACTCTTCGTATAGCGTCTTCTATAGCCTTTGGGGAGACGATCGCAGCAGTTACAAATATGATGATAACAGCATCATTATTCTTGTCACGGGCCAAAAGTTTCAATATGTCCTCGTATTCTTCTCTGGTGGCACTGCCGGTCAAATCAAGGGGATTATGAATCCTGATACCATGCTTACTAACAGACCTCAATTCCTTCATGATCTCTGGTGGAAATTCGGACAGTACCAGCCCATGATGCTCGCAGGTATCAGCAGCAAGTATACCAGGGCCACCCCCATTAGTTACTATTGCCACCCTATTGCCCTTGGGTACTGGTTGGTTGGAGAGCATGGTGGCCACATCGAAAAGCTCCTCCAGAGTGTCTACCCTTATTATACCGGCCTGACGAAACAGCGCGGCTGAGGCAATCTCCGAAGAGGCCAGGGAACCTGTGTGCAACGATGCAGCACGAGAGCCTGCAGGGCTGGTGCCGCCCTTAACCACCACTATCGGTTTAGTAGTTGAGACCTTCCTGGCAATACGGGCAAATTTACGCGGGTTGCCAAAAGACTCCAAATAGAGCAAGATTACTCTGGTCGCAGGATCCTGCTCCCAGTATTGTAATAAGTCATTGGACGAGATATCAGCACGATTGCCCACACTCACAAAGGTTGATATGCCCATATTAAGGGTTTTGGCGTACTCTAAAACAACCAGACCCAGCATACCGCTCTGTGAAAGTAAGGCGACGTTACCGCGTGGTGGGTAGACCTTCGAAAAGCTGGCGTTCAACTTTATTGCGGGGTCGGTATTGATCACACCCATACAGTTTGGCCCCACCAGACGCATACCGTGACCAAGAGCGATATCGCGCAGCTCCCTTTCTCGCTCCGCCCCTTCAGGACCGGTTTCCTTGAACCCATCAGATATAACTATTACAGTGTTTACCCCCTTACGCCCGCATTCATCTGTGACCTTTGGCACAAACCGAGCTGGGACTATAATAAGGGCCAAATCCACACTACCAGGTATGTCAAGTACTGAATGATAAGTTTTTACTGACATTACCGCTTCGGCATTAGAATTGACCGGGTAAACAACTCCAGAAAATCCGTTTTGCATTATGCATTGAAAAGGAAGCTGTCCGATGCTGCCCGGATTTCTTGAGGCACCAATAACTGCTATTGAGCGGGGGTACAGGAGAGAGCTAAGTGATACCACCGTTGCGATACGCTCCCTTTCCTCCTCTTTCTTGACCACTCTTTTGGTCTGGGCTATGGGAAAAGTGATGTGATAGACACCTCCCTCAGGTTCATTGGTAATATGGAAGCCATAATCTCTGAATACAGTCATCATTTCTTTGTTTTCAGCTAAAACAGAGGCTTCAAATGTGGTAATGCCATTATCGCGGGCCACGTTGACCAGCCACTTCATAAGGACAGTCCCTATTCCCTTTCCCTGGTAGGTGTCCTCAATGACAAAGGCCACTTCTGCTGAGTCTTTACCAGGCAAACGGTGGTAGCGCCCGATCGCTATTATGTCCAGGTGTTGTTCCTTAATTATTTCTGCTACAAAGGCAAAAGTATTTATGTAGTCTACCCTACACATTTGAATGGCATGCTCTAAACGTATCTTAAGCGGAGAATGGAAGCGGAGATATTTGGTACGGTGGCTGAGCCTGCGAATAAAGGCAAGCCAGTGCTCGGCATCATTCCTTTTGATCGGCCTCAAAATAATTCTCGATCCGTCTTTCAAAAGTTCTTCAGTCACATATTGTGAGGGATATTTAATGTTAGCTTCTCCAGACATGTTGGCATGACCTCTGAATCAATAACTATAGATCTTCGCAGATGAATTGATACTTGACTTAGCGACTTATGATATGATATTCTATCAATAAAATTCATTAAATCAAATGAAATTAAGGATAGAGTATGATTTCCTGTCGTGGCAGACCATTAACGCCAGAAACAAAAAAGCTTGTTGTTTCGGTCAAGCAATATTTTGATCGAAATAAGTTTAAGCCGATGGAGCCAAGCACAAAACGAACTGCTGATGCTCTTGGCATTGGTATGGCGACCGTCAAGAGGATTATGGCAGATTACAACCATGATCCAAAATTACTTGATGAACCTGCAAAGATGCGTGGTCGCCCTGTTCATGCTGTTAGCGCGTCATATCAAGGAACTGTTCGGGCCTACATTCGATCGGCAAATAAAAAAGGAGAATACATAACGCTTGCAAATATTCGAGGTTTTTTGAAGGAGAACTCGACTGATGAACCGTTTCATATAGCAACATTGGCGAGAACTCTTAATCGATGGGGGTTTGAATTCGGTAAAGGAACACGATCACAGCATTTAAAAGAAAAGGATCATGTAATTGCTGCCAGGCAGCGTTATTTGCGAAAAAAGAGAGATAACCGATCATCTGGGATAGATACAATTCGACCAGAAGTTTATTTGGATGAAACGTATGTCAATAAAAATCATAGTAATGATTTTATTTGGTATTCAGGTGAAGACGGTCCTTGGGTGCAAAAACCAACAGGAAAAGGTGAACGTCTCATAATTATCAATGCAATCACTAAATCTGGTTGGGTTTCCGGCGCCAAGCTTGTATTTAAGAGCACAAGAAAGACTGGAGATTATCACGGGCAAATGAATTGGGGTTTGTTTGAAAAATGGTTTACAGAGATGCTTCTTCCTAATATTCCTCAGAATTCTCTTATAATTATGGACAATGCACCTTACCATAATACTCTTTCAGCGCATTCACCGCCAACCCCTCTATGCTCCAAGAAAAAAATTATGGAATGGTTGGAGCAAAATAAAATTTACTGCCGTGATGACTGCTTAAAACCTGAGTTGGTGGAGATCTTGAAAAAAATGGCGACTGAGCCACTCTATGCAATTGATGAAATTGCACGATCTCACGGACATGAAGTTATCAGAACTCCACCGTATCACCCTGAATTACAACCAATAGAAACTTGCTGGGGAGTAGTAAAAAATCATGTAGCCAGAAATTGTAATTTTACAATGAATAATCTAATCGAACAACTCGATTCGGGATTTGACAAGGTCACCGCTAAAACATGCGTAGAAATTATCGAGAAAGTAAGAAAATTTGAAGATGAGTTTTGGACAGAAGATTTAAAGACAGATGCACAAGAATCAGGCTAAAACGGTATCAATCCATCTGCGAAGATCTATAGATGTCTTAGTGGAAAAATCTGTTCTCCTTAAATTTTGCCTTTAAGGTAACCCTGCCGTTTCGTTTCCGGAAACTTTTCAATAGCGTATCGTAACATTGTGCGGGGCATTTCCTTATAGTGCTCTTTCAAGAATTCCTCTTCTAAGGGTAGATTTCGTTTGCCAACCTCACGTAACATCCATCCAACTGCTTTGTGAATCAGGTCTTCTTTATCATTCAATAGTGTTTTTGCGACTTTCAGTGTCTCAGAGTATTGCCGGCGCTTAATGAAGCAAAAGGTTGACATTATTGAAATTCGTCGGTCCCAAAGGTCTTTTGACCTGGCTAATTGATGAAGCGGGTTTTTTCCTTTGTCCAGCAAGAAATCACCAACAATATATTCTGCAGATGAATCAACAAGATCCCAGTTATTGATGAACTTGGTATTTTTTAAGTAGAGCTCATAAATAGCTTTCTTTATAACTTCTTCGGCTTTGGAATAAATACGGATGAGGATGAAAAGTGCAAGAAGCCGTTCTTCATGAATTGGGGACTTGAGTAAGTGTTCAGCCTCTTTAACTGGAATGGTTTTATATTCCTTGGCGAGCTCCCTTAGCACAGGCACCCGAATACCAAGGAATATATCCCCCTCTCCATATTCTCCTGGCCCGGTCTTAAAGAACCTTTGGGCGACTTGTGCATTTTTTTTATTCGCAAGTCCCTTTAGTTTAGACTGAATTGTGCGGGCGTCCATGATGTTCTCTCCTCATTTTACTTTGGTAACCGTTCATGGGTTCAAAGGTTCAGAGGTTGCATTCTCATCACCATACGTCATTTTGTAAACGTTTTGTACGGGAAAACCGACCGTTTCCACATCCCCACAAGTCTGGAACATGGTATTTGGCAATTATGTGGCAAAACCAGCAATTTTTGCGAGGACTTCGGGCCTTCAATTTTGTACCTGCCCCTAACCCTGAACGTTGAACCCTGAACCTGTGAACGCTTACTTACTTTGTGACCACTGGCAGTAAGGGGTTCTCGTTAACTACAAGTTGGAAGACATCAGGGCGTGCGTAGTGACCTACAACGTCAAAATCAAACTTGCTGCGGGCCACCTCGGCCAGATCGATATCTGCGAACAACGTGCCCTCTTGATCATATAGGGGGCCACCTAAAACTTCACCAAACGGCGAGATGATGGCACTGCCCCCGCGACATATTACATCCGGGTGTTCATCCAGCTCATCCAAGCCCTCCAAATCGTCCGGGTACATCTCTTTGGTCACAAACTGATTACAGCCTAAGACAAAACAGCGCCCTTCGCATGCGATGTGGCGCAGGGTGGACTGCCATGAATCACGAGCATCGGCAGTTGGGGCCAGATAAATCTCGACGCCTTTGCTGTACATGGCCATCCTGGCCAGGGGCATATAATTCTCCCAACAAATAAGCCCGCCAATTTTGCCCAGTTCTGTTTCAAGAACCGTCAATGTGCTACCATCTCCTTCTCCCCAGATCAGACGCTCGGACCCAGTCGGTTTGAGCTTTCGGTGTTTACCCAACAACTTTCCATCCGGGCCAAAATAAAGGAGGGTACAGTAGAGCGTACCCTGACTAAACTGGGTGTCTCGCTCTATAACACCAATTGCCAGGTAGACGCCTGCTTCACGGACAGCCTCTCCTATTATCTCAACAGCAGGACCAGGCACATCAACGGCATTTTCCCAGTAGCGCTGCCAGGTGAGCCTCCCCGCCGAACTCCGGCTCCCGACTACAGCACCAAAACTCAATCCACGCGGGTAGGCCGGTATGAACGCCTCGGGGAAAAGAATCAGTTTTACGTCCTTTTCTGCTGCTTCAAGAATTAACCTGCAGGTTTTTTCGATTGTAGCCTCACGGTTGAATAAGACCGGAGAGGCTTGCACTACTGCAACTTTGAATCTTTGTAATTCATTATTCATCTTTGTCCTCACCCCAATTGCTTATTAATGAAACGTTATTGTCACTTGTTACTACCTCAATTGAGCCGATCTCAATTGAGGAGGTATCGGGTATCCGGTATTGGTTTAAGGGACTATTTTTGATATTTCATACCTTCATTTCATCGAAGAAATACTAAATGTCTCTTTAGTTCGGATTAACAATTCTTCCAACAAAGAGCATGCTTCCTGAATGGTTGTCACGGATCAGGAATACAAATGGATGATCGGCACGGAACGTTGGCGGTGGTGTAGAGGGCGCAGATGTAAGCGAAATGACTGCTGCTGTCGCTGCTGCTGCCTCGGTCCCTTCCTCGTTAACATCCACAAACGCTTTGTGGATTACGGCGGAAATGAAAAGATCTTTTGTGCCGTCAATTCCGGAGAAATCAGCATTCCCCCCAAAGGCATCAGGCATACCCATCGAGGCAAGTGTTTCACTAAGTCTGAACTGGGAGATCATTTTGAATTTCGGCAAAAACACTGAGATTTTTCTCTTTCTTAGATGATCTATCCACATATTAAGGTTTTCCATACTCAGATCGGCTTCAAGTTGAGCCAGGCCGTCGATCTTCCTGGGGAGCAGCACAATCATTGCGAGATCGTCCCCAACGTAAGGCAGTTCAAGAATCTGCAAATTGTCACTTTCCATATATCTGAACTGCCGTTTCTGAGTCATCATGGGAACCTCGACTGACTTATCTATAGATAGCCAGAATGGACTTTCCTTCGTACGATCTTTTTTAAACTGAGATTCCCACCTACCTTTGAAATAAATGGCATTTGTCAAAACAAGACGTGTCAGAGCATTGAGGACTCCTGGTTTTATCAAATCCTTGATCTTGTCTTTCGTTTTCTGTTCTATCCATGCGTTGATTTTTTTTCGCGCCGCTTCACAAGCCCTTTTAAAATCAACATGGTTAAGCACTGTTCCGTAGTTACTCTGTATCAAATCGAGAAACTCTCTGAGAAAAACATAGTCTTTCTGAGCCCATAGAGCATTTGCGATATTGAGCTCAATGTCGCCTTTTTCTTGGACGGCCTTTAATTCTGCTTCAAGACAGGCAAATGCAGGATGAAACCGTTTTTGATCTAATGTGAAGTGAAGTGCTGTACCCATCTGCTTCTCAGTATTACCGCGGGCCCCGGCATAGGTCATGGCAAGCGCTGTTGATATACTGTAAGGAGAGAAAAATAAATTACCCTCAACTTCTTTTAGTTTCTCATAAAGATCAAATGCAAATGCGTTATTTCCTTCCGCAACATTTTTTGTGTCTTGACAATCCTTAGCTTCAGCAGGCATGCCGTATGTCAACCCAATAAATGTCAGAACTGACAATAAGCCTGTTGAGAACAATCGTATCATAATCATTATTCCCTCCTCTTTGCCACATAACGCCTAAATAAACCGCGCGCTTTTCAGTGTTGACTTGATTTTGTTGTTAGTTTCTTTTTCAAGAAAGACTCAAGTTTTTGCATTTCAGTTGAAAAACCATTTTGAATATTACTTGGCATTTCTATTTTTAAAAGTAGCAAGCTACGTAAAGCTTCTAACCGTAGTCCTTTGCAACCTGTTTGTATTATCTCAAGTAAAAATGACTTCGCCCACTCATCGTGAATACCACTCAAGCATCGAGCTATTTTATATTTAAGAAAATCATTCTTAGGATGCCTTTCGTATAATTTCTGCAGGGTTGAAGATGAACACTTTATTTTGTTTGAATAGACGATATGCCCATAAGCATCAATTGCCTGAGCTAACGCATTCATATCTTTTGAGGATTTAATAAAATTCTCAAGTGGCAAAATAGCTACAATTCCAAGCCGACAAATTGTCCTGGCAGCAATATCACGCGGAAGCGGATACGATACTTTATAGAAGCCTGTTTCCGGTATTTCTGTTTCCTGGTTTTTAACAATTTGACCAAGTAACCCAATTAGAGGCTCAATCGACAAATATGCACACTCCGCCAATGTTTCACATAATACAATCTTGGTGTACAGCTTTTTCTCAATAGACAATTGGTGGCATAACTTATCTACCACAGTAGGATTTTGATATTTACGTAGGTGAATAGCTGCGCAAGATCTTTCAACTGGTATTTTTGAGTGAAGAAGGAATAGCAGTTCTGGTTCATCAAATGACCCAAAGTGTGTAATATCCGCTTCATTTACTTCGCCACGTTCTCTTCGTTTTGCTGTTAAATTATCCATATTAAACTTGAAGCTAACCGGTTGGCATAACTGGCGTAAAAATGCGCCAGTATTTTTACGTCCGTGTTCATGCATTTGTGGCTTTTTTCTATAAACATTCTTTGGTTACTTGGAATCAATAATTGTATTCTGAATTACATCATACTCCAAGCAAACATATGACTCTTTCAACGCTTCGCACTTGGTAAGTTGTAGTGCCTTAATGCCCATAAGTTCGGCTTCAGTCTGAAAAGAACGTCCGTCTACCAAAGTAGGAGTGGTTTTACCGCCAATGAGTAACGGAGCAATGACGATAATGAGATGGTCTATAAGGCCATTGCGCACAAGTACCGCATTTAGCATTCCTCCGGATTGAATGGTAATACGTTCGAATCCATGCTCCTGATACATCCTTTGAAAAAGATCCGAAAAATCAATCTCTTCCCGGTAGTGGATTACTGTCAAATTGTCTATCTCAATCTGCAAATCGTGAGCCGGATGTGAAGTATTGTTCGTGACAAGATACAAATTCTTCACCCCATTTGCTACAGACCGAACACCATGATTACTTAACCATGGCTTCCGATCTATAACTATTAAATTCAGAAAGACGGAATTTTTTGGTCGTTCATCTGTGATTTGTCGCTCGTTTGCACCGAGTTTGGCCAATACTTTTCCGGTGATCAACGAATGCAAATCCGTTGTTTGTTCAATTTGATAGTACTGGGCCAGTCCCTCTTTGACTCCGTGAATCCTCTTCCAATCCCAGTCCGAATCGAGGGTATCACTTTCGCCG
>Ga0255454_1035_pt2 | contig 10378 bp, 16 predicted proteins | sample ANMaggQBNCT01K10_FD_182653 | JGI IMG/M metagenome (GOLD analysis project Ga0255454, IMG submission 182653) | Sediment cell enrichment communities from methane seep in Santa Monica Basin, California, United Staets - ANME aggregate JGI... | ecosystem: Environmental > Aquatic > Marine > Cold seeps >... | reverse complement strand
TTTATTAATAATGTTTGCAGATACTTTTTTATGCAGAACATAAACTGAAATTGCATATCCTGTTTTTCCAATTTGCCTTGAATAATTTGCCCTTATGTTTATTTCGTTGTCAGCTAGAAGTTTGTCTATATTAGTGAAAACTCCTGGAACGTCTCGATGATGAATAAATAATGGGTATACAGGTTGATCTTCTAATTCAAGGCTCTCGCCAGCGTTAACCGAATTGGCAAAATCTCCTATTGAAAGATATCCTATAATTACTCGTGCAATTTCCATTGATGTTTCCTTTTGTGCTTCAATGGTTGAAGCGCCTAAATGTGAACTTAAGATTACATTATTAAGATCACTTAATCCGCTTTTGAAATTAGCTCCTTCAGTTTTTGGTTCTTCTGTGAAGACATCAAGAGCAGCTCCAGCTATTCTTTTTTCTTTGAGAGCGTAATATAATGCTTTTGTGTCGACGTTGCTACCTCTTGAGGTGTTAATCAGATAGGCTGATGGCTTCATTAAAGCGAGCTCTTTTTCTCCAACGATTACCCTTTTTCCTCCGGTATGAATAGTTACATAATCAGCTGTTGAGAGTACTTCTTCTTTTGTTACCATTTTAATGTTTGATTCAGAACATGGACATATGTCATAGCCTAATACTTCCATATCAAAACCACGTCTAGCCAATTCTCCTACTCTATTGCCAATTTTTCCGCAACCTAAAATCCCCAATGTTTTATAGGATAACTCAGTTCCTCTAAGTTTGGCTTTTTTCCACGTTCCACTCTTCAGCGATTGGTGTGCTTGAGGTATATTTCTTGAAATACTCAAAATTAGTCCCAGAGTTAACTCTGCAACCGCGTTTGTATTTCCAAATGGAGCATATTTTACAACTATGCCACTCTTTGAAGCGGCAGAAACATTAATGTTATCATATCCCACTCCGGCTCTTCCAATAACTTTTAATTTTCCATTTGCCCCTGATTCAATAATTCTCTTCGTGACTTTAGTAGCACTTCTTACAATTAAAGCATCAAATTCACCTATTTCAGAAATTAGTTGGTTAGTGTCTCTTTTTTTTGTATCTACTTCTATGCCTGCCTCTTCAAAAAGCCTAATTCCCTCATTAGCTAAACCATCATTTAGCAAAACTTTCAATTTTTTCACCTTTGTTTAAATTAATTTATTTGTTTAATCTGAATTTTCTAGTTTTTAGTTTCATTCGTTTAGATCTTTTAAGAATACTAGCAATTCTTTATCACTTCTTCTAAACTTTGGAATCCATATTTTACCTGATTGAACTCTTTCTTTAATTCTATAATGCTTTCTTTTACTTCAGAAGGTTTTTTCTCTTCTTTCATTACGCTTAACATCAGATCACATAGGTGTTTAATGTCATTTTCTTTGAATCCTCTTCTTGTAACATCCTGGAAACCTATTCTTAATCCAGATGGATTATCCCGATCATTTTGATTGTTATAGGGTAGAAGATTTTTATTTAATATTATGTTAGCATCTTCTAAGTCTTGGGCAATCTTTTTTCCTCCGCCAAAATTACATACATCAACGGCAATTTGGTGGGATTGAGTAAATCCCTTTGACTCGCATAATACCTTAGCTCCGTTTTCATAGAGATATTGTCCAGCGGTTTGAGCATTCTTTACTGTTTGTCGTGCCAACTCTTTTCCAAATTTTTTCATTTCCAAAGCAGTAATACCTAATGCTGGTAATCGACCTAAATGAGTGTTTGAAGCACTCAAAGGAAAAATTGCAAATTGTATTGCTTTTATTGCTTTTTTGAGGCGTTTACTTTTTGGATTTCCAAGGATCACACCACCTTGTGGGCCTGGAAAAGTTTTGTGTGTTGAAGAGGTTATAAAATCCGCTCCTTCACTGAATGGATCTTGAAAAACACCGCCTGCAATTAATCCTAAAACATGAGAGGCATCATATGCGATAAAGGCTCCAACTTCTTTAGCTGCAGCTCTTAATTCTTTTATTGGATGTGGAAAAAGAAACAAGCTTCCTCCAAAGGTGACAATGCCTGGTTTTGCCGCTTTTATTACATGTGCAGATTTATCTGGATCGATATTAAATTCGTTGATGTTATAAACATGATTTATATTTTCAAGTCCTAGTACTGATCCTGCTAATCCAGCATAGTCGTGAGAGATGTGAGCTCCACAGCTTAATGGAGTTACTACCATTTTCCGATTTTTAGAAGCTGAGGATAAGCCTTTGAAAGTAGCTAAATTAGCATGAGTGCCTGAAACTAATCTTGTGTCTGCCCAATCACAATTAAATAATTTCTTCATAAGGTCTGTGGTATAATTCTCGATTTCTTTAATGTATTTTTGACCTTGATAATACCTTTTCTTTACGTGGCCATCAAGATCATTTTCTCCTTCAGCGTATCTTCCTTCTAAATCTGTGGATAAGCTCATGAGTTGTTTAACTGCGGGAGATTTTAACCCTTCACTTGCAATTAGGTTAATGCACTTTTTATCTCGGTAAGATTCATGGTTTCGACTAGCTTCTAATAATTTCAGGACGAGATTAGAAAAGTCATTCATTAATACGTCCTCCATTTTTGATATCAACCGAAATAGGTTTGGCACTATTTAGCCCTTACTGGACTAGATATTCTAAATCTTAAAGATTTAATCTGCTTTTGTGAACATCTTTTAGATTTCAGATTCTTACTTTTATTGCTTTTTACTGGTAGAAAACATAATATTGGAGAGTAATATCTTAACATAATTCATTAACAAAACTGCGGATCATTAAGGATGAAATTAAATGAGTTTAGCCGAGATAATAAGTCAATTTTTTCAAATAGGACCGCTTGTAAGTGAAACTCTTGCGTTTGTGATTATCCTTGGTATTACTCTTCTTGTGGCTTGGATTGGTCATTCGATTTTTAAGCGATATCTTTTGAAGTGGACGGGACAAACTCATTCAAAACTAGACGATGCTATACTTCATAATATTCGAGCACCAATTTTTTTCTTTGCGCTTTTATTCGGAGTATATTATGGACTAGCAGGTGTTTCACTTCTTCAAGATTATTCTCAAATTTTTGCTTTGATCTTTACTATCAGCGAAATTTTGGTGGTTACCTTCATAATAACTCGAGTAACTAACGTTTTTATAAGTTGGTATCGTCAAGAAAGGATAAAACGTGGAAAAAATGTTAGCAATCATCTTTTGCTTATTCTAAAAAAAGTTGTTCAGGGTTTGGTATTTTCTGTTGCTATTCTCGCAGTTCTTGGTGTCTTGGGTATAGATCTGTCAGCTATTGTTGTTGGACTAGGTGTTGGCGGAATTGCTATTGCGTTAGCTATTCAAAACATTTTGAGTGATATGTTTAGTGCTTTTTCCGTATATTTTGATCGTCCTTTCGAAATAGGAGATTTTATCGTTGTTGGGGATCATAGTGGAACTGTAAAAAAAGTGGGAATTCGCTCTACTAGAATTAAGTTACTGCAGGGAGAGGAGCTGGTAATCTCAAATAGTGAAATAGTATCCTCGCCTGTCAGGAACTTCAAGAAATTGAAGAGAAGAAGAATTCTTTTCAATTTGCGGGTGGATAATGACACTTCTATTGATAAACTTAAAAAAATTCCAGTGCTAATCGAGAAAGTTATAGGCGAAACAAAATTAGCAAAGTTTGACCGAGTTCATTTTAGAGAATTTGGAACTTTTGGTTTGGATTTTGAAATAGTCTATTTCACAAATACTGGAGATTACAAGAAATATATGGATATTCAACAAAAAATTAACTATGGCATTTTGGAAGAGTTTGAGAAAGAAAAAATCAAGATGCCCTATCCAACACAAAAAGTCTTGTTAAAAAAGTAATAAACCAAATTAACTTCAAACTCAAAGTTTTCCTTCAGGTTTGACGAATCTTTGAGAATTAACTTTTTTGAATTTTATTGAATATCTTGCCGAGTGCTTTTATTTTTGAAATAACCGATTGTAAAGATTGTTTTCCTATATTTGTTGATGTAATAATCATTACATAAGCTGAAAACACAATAAACAATCCCGAGAATATCTCCCATTCAGCAATAGCATAAAAGCCCATAATAGCCAAAACCAGTCCCAAAATGAGAAGATTCTCATCTGTCAGTGCTTGTCTTACTATTTTTGAGCTTTCCAAATCTATTATCCTCTATCGAATATGAAAAAATTTTTGATTTAACTTGAACTTATAAATTAAAAAAAGCGATTTTCTCTAAAAAAGGGATATGAAAAAGAACTCTAGAATTAACTTATAGAACTAGATAAATCCAACAGTTTAATCATTTTAGGGAACTTTCCCTTTTTTTTGATTAAAAATTATTATTTATGGGTCCGATAGTCTTACTAATCCAATTAAATATAAGAGAATATTGTGTTGTCAATGGAATCTTTGTTGGTTTTGTTTTCATATCATCACAATAATACTGAGAAAATCGCTAAGGTCTTTGCAAAAGTTCTTGATTCACAAATAAAAACGCCACAGCAAATAAACCCTGAAGAGCTTCAAAAGTTTGGTTTAATAGGTTTTGGCTCAGGAATATATGGCGCAAAACATCATGACCTTCTGTTTGAACTTGTTGATAAACTTCCACGAGTTACTAACAGGAAAGCATTCATTTTCTCGACTAGTGGAGTTACAATAAAATTCGCTATCAATAATTCGATTGATGATCCTCATTTACCGCTTAGGGAAAAACTGCAATCTAAGGGTTACATTATTGTTGATGAATTTAATTGTGGAGGATTTAACACTAATAGTTTTCTTAAACTGTTTGGGGGTATGAAGAGGGGTAGGCCTAATGCTGAAGACCTTAAACATGCAGAAGAGTTTGCTCAGAAACTGAAGCAGAACCTGAAAAAGTAGTGAAACTTGAACACATGAATTTTAATAGTTTATTGCCATTTGAAAAATAAATGCTCACATAAAGACAACAACTGTTAAATTTTAAAAAGAGAATAAGGAGAGGTGATTTTATATGTCATTGGAAGAGAATAAGGCGATTGTTCGCAGGTTTGTTGAAGCCTATAATAAGCGAAACTTGAATTTATTTGACGATTTACTAGCACCAGATTATTTTGACCACACCAGTAAAGTCGGCATAGAGGGCCTCAAACAATTAATGAACATGGCTTTCAAAGCCTTTCCCGATTTGCATGAAACTATTGAAGATATTATTGCTGAAGGCGACAAGGTGTGGGTTCGAATTACTTTTACGGGGACCAATACAGGTGAATGGCTTGGATTTGCCCCTACTGGCAAGAAGGTAACAGCTAAGAATGTTGACACCTACCGCATAGTTAATGGTAAACTAGCAGAATATTGGAACGTCACTGACGCATCGGATTTCAACAAAAAACTAGGTATTATCGAATACACAGAAAAAGGAAAACAACTCTTTCAAAAAGGTGTAAAGTAACTTCCTTAGTCCACATGCCTTCAAAAGATCTTAAAATAGATAGAAAATAACGTTTAATTATGTCTTATTTTTAAAATTAGTCTGCGGGCAGGGTGGGATTCGAACCCACGACCCCCACCTTAGGAGGGTGATGCTCTATCCGTGCTGAGCTACCAGCCCCACTCTTATCTGATTCTAGGCTTGTTTGTTTGAGTTTTTGGTCAATATTGTTTACTTGACCAGTTTGACCTAGTTGACCCTTGTTGGTGTTGTTACTGTTTAGTTGGATGCCTTGGTTGGATAATAAAGTTTTCAATAATTCTAGATCTATTATTTTGTGGTAGGTGAACTGGGGCTTTCTAGAATCTTTGTCAATATGACTGTAATGTCTGACTCTAGCGTATCTAATTTGGTCTAGTTTGTTTAGGAAGAGTTGTGTTGATCCTTGCTTTCCACATACTAGGCACTTTAGTTTTACACATTTAATTCTCATCTTTTTCATCTCAATAAATTATTGGTGATGACCAGATGGTCTTGAAGTAGTATTTATTGACCATTAAGGATCAGTTTTGGATCCCTAGAAAGCTAAAAAATTCAATGCAAAATGATAAATTTTCAACTAGCTATAGGCTTTCATCACGTGACTATTATGTTTAAGGGAGAGAAAACATTAGTCTTCTGGATAGGTTTGATTATTCTTGGTTATTCTGTATGGCAATTTTTTAATGCAGGCTGGCAAATAGTCTATTTAATTTTTTTCTACCCAAATATGATAGGGGATCCTTCTATGAATATTTCATTGATTCAAGCATTAGGATCAGTTCCTGAAGTTGTAGGTGGAGTCATCTTTATGATTATTGGTTTGTACATGATGAAAGTGGGTACTGTAAAGAAAGAAGAACCCATTATAGAGAGATAGATTGTAGTTTTGGATACTTCCAACTAGCTTTAAGGATTAGTTTTATACTCTCTAGAAACTTAGCTAACAACTGTTGAAGATACTCTAATAGAGTCCTGTATTTGGCATAAAAGATATAATTTTTCATTCTGATATTATTATTTGAGTGAGATTTTGAAAGATAGAACTGTTCTAATGATAATTGTATTGATTTTTGCATTGCTAATTTTAGGTGGGAGTTTGGGGCTCTCCTACTTCTATACTCCTGGTGATGAAGATTTCATACCTGTAAAAGTCATTTTTGAAGATGATATTAACAATATTACTTTATCTAGAGGTTCTAGTACTGATATGGCTCTTACTCTTGTTTCAAGTCTTCAGATGGATATGACTGTTAAGATAACGCCTGTTTTCAATTCTGCTATGGGGGGATTTGATTGGTTTAGTGCTGAAGTTGAACCTAATCCTGTAAATTTAGGACCATTTGGTACTCAATTTGTAGATTTGACTGTATCTGTGGCTGGGGATACTCCATCTGATGTTCTTTCAGATATGTTATTGCTTCAGTTGAATAGTACGCAATTTAATGTGTATCCTTGGTCTCCTACACGTGTTGTATTTGTTGAATCACCATAGGGTTTTCCTATGTTCTTTGCTTGTTCATCCCAAGAAAACTTAGATGAAATACGGTATGAACTTTATCTTTCACTCTTAGATAATAATTGACTTGCAAAACCAACTAGCCATAATAGAATAGGATACGCTGCCATACGTTCTATTCCTCCTAAACCTAAACCTAGGAAATTGCCTGATGTAAAGAACAATAATGCTAAGAGAGAAAAGGATCCTAAAATCACTGAAAAATATGACATAGGTTTTTCTTGCTGTTTGTAAGACATTATTGCTGTTATTCCTCCAAACACAAATGCCATATATGAAAAAATCACATGCAAGTCAGCAGTGGCAAGTGTTGCAGTGAATATTCCTGCTCCAATGGCTCCAATATATGCAAGTCCTAACAGGATAGAAAAAAGATTTGAAATGTAAACCTGATGAAAAAAATAAACACCAATCAATCCCATAATACCCATTAAGATAATTGAGGAGTTAAAGAGGATAGCAGATGGTCCAACTCCTAGAATGCTTATTGCTTGAGTTGAAGTATTATAGCCTGGGTATAGGGCTTCTGATAAAATTATACATAAAATAAATTGTGTGCTTCCAATAAATAGAAGTGAACCTGAGAGTTTTGTTTTGAATTCCATTTTGTTCTTATTTGTTTATAACTTGTCTATAGTTTTTGTGTTCTTTGTTTGTTCTACTCAAGAAAACTTGGTGTATTTGTGTTGTTCATGTAGACACAATAAGTGTTAGAGATTCAGAATGCTTATTTTATGTTTTTCATACAAAAGTTTATGTCAATTTCAAGTGTTCCTGCCTCATTAGTGGCTAAGCTCAGAGAGCAAGGCTATTCAGATGATGTTATTATGGAGCTTTGGAAGTGGTATGATCCTTCAGATAAAGAAGGAGTAGCCAGTTATTAGGATTTTATTTAGACTGGTTTTGTGTTTGTGATTATTTACCCAAGTTTCTGCTTGTTGCTTTTGTGTTCTTTGTTTGTTCATCCCCAAGAAAACTTAGGTGAAAAAGTCAAGATTTAGACTCACTCACTAATAATCAGATTATAAATTCAAATATACAAGTCACATTACTATTTTATGTGAACTTGTCATGAAAGTTAACAAACTAAATGGAATGAAAGTCATAACAGCTGATGCTTACACCTTAGGAGAAATAGATGGTGCTCACGTTGTCACAGCTGACTGGAAAATCACTAATTTAGATATAAAGTTAACAAAGGAATCAACTAAAGAGCTTGGGTTAAAGAAGCCTAGATTGATGTCACTGACTGTTTGTTTGCCTGTTACGTACATTAAACATGTTGCTGATGTGATTACTCTTAAGCAATCTCTTGTTGAGTTTAAAAACTTAGAAGCATGTGCAATTGAATAGGATCTTTGTTTGCTCTACCCCTAGAAAACTTAGGTAAAAGAAAGTAGAGTTGATCAGTTTTTACTTTTTCTCTTTTCTGCTTGATATTATTGCGGTTACTATTAGACCTAGTCCTAGCCCTCCCATTATGGATCCTACAAATGCATAACTATTAGGTAGGAAAAAGAATCCAACACCTATACCCAAAAGTATGCCTCCGCCAATAGCCCATGTACTCTTATCTTCTTTTTTATTTGACATGAATTAAGAATTGAGTGTTTTGATTAATTAAATTTCTGTGAAGTTCTACTTAGTAGCTTTTTGGTGTCTTTGTTTGCTCTACCCCTAGAAAACTTAGATAAAACATCTTATAGAAAGATAGAAATCAACTGTTATACTTAGTATTATTTGGATTGTTATGCCTTCTGATGAGGATTTAGCTCTTGGTTACTTGTTTTTGAAGTCTAGACAAGATAAATTGTCTGAGCAGAAGAAGAAGCTTAAAAAGTTGGGTAAGAAAGTAAAGAAGCTTACTAAGTTTAAGAAAAGATAGATCACTCTACCCTAGAAAACTTAGAATGAAAACTTTATAGAGGATATCTTAAGGCAATAAACTAATCCTATTAATCAGGATTTAATCAATAGCAAGTATGTAATGTGATTGATATGAACCTGTTTCAGATTTTAGCTATTTGTGGAATGCTTAGTCCAATCTTGTATACTGTTATGTGGATTCTTGGTGGGGTTTTGGGATCTGATTATAGCCATGTTAGAGATGATATTAGCTCTTTATTTGCGGTTGGAGCTCCCAGAAAACGGCTATTTAATGCCTTCATAATTGTATCCAGTATTTTATTATTCATTTTTTATCTTGGATTACATTGGGGTATGACTAGTGGACATGGTTCATTTGTTGGACCTTTTATGTTTATTGTAAGTGGATTTATGGGTGTTCTTGTTGCTTTGTTTTTTCCTCTTGATGTTGGTGGTGAAATTATAACTTATAGGGGTAAGATGCATTTGGGTTTGGTGGTTTTATCTGGTTTTTTAAATATTGTTGGTATGGTAGCTCTTTGGTTTAGATTGTCAATGGTTAGTGTTTGGAGTGATTTTGCATTGTTTTCTCTTGTTTCAGCTATTGTTTCACTTGTGCTTGTGGTTGTTTCTCTTGTTTTTATTAAAAGTAAGTATAGGGGTTTGGTTGAAAGATTCATGGTTACTCCCTATCAGTTGTATTACTTTATGATTAGTTTAATGGTATTTCTCACAAATTGAGTTTCTTCTTGGTTGTTTTTTATGTTCTTTGTTTGTTCTACCCAAGAAAACTAGAGAAGAAGAGTGATTTTTGAATATTAAAGGTATTTGATGTTTAATTGATTCTTTATTAGTCTTTTTTAACTTATTATTATATTTGGGTTGAATTACCTTGTTTAAGAAAGATGTGGAAGCATACATTTTGATTGTTGTGGAGCATGGTGCTGAACATGATGTTCTTGATGCTTTGATGAAGTTTGATGGTGTTACGGAAGGGTCTTTGGTTTATGGAGAGTTTGATATTCACTGTAAGCTTGTGGTGGAGAGTATGGAGAAACTTAGGGAAGTGCATGATGAAATTAGGAAGCTTAGGATTTTGACTAGTGAGACACTTATTGCTTATGAGAGGGCTCTAAGAAAAGTGGGAAGTTTGAGAAATCATCATGTTAGAAAATTGGGGCATAAAAGGGCTAGACACCATTAGAAAAAAAGATCTATAATTTCTGATGTAAGTTAAATAACTAGTAAGACCTAAAAGCTAATTGATCCTTCACTAGCGGTTATGAGAAAAAGACAAGCAGCAGTTATTGCACTTGTTTGTGGAATTGTTATATTTTTCTTAAAGTTAGTTGCATTTTTTGTTTCTAATTCTGTTGCTTTGTTATCTGATGCTCTTGAGTCAATAATTAATATTGTAGCTTCAGGTTTGATGTTTTTCTCTATTTTGATTTCTGATAGAGATCCTGATCAGAGTCATAAATATGGTCACCAGAAAATAATTAGTAACGGATAAACGTTCAACAGCTGTAATAATTATGAATAC
>Ga0255454_1036_pt1 | contig 10641 bp, 11 predicted proteins | sample ANMaggQBNCT01K10_FD_182653 | JGI IMG/M metagenome (GOLD analysis project Ga0255454, IMG submission 182653) | Sediment cell enrichment communities from methane seep in Santa Monica Basin, California, United Staets - ANME aggregate JGI... | ecosystem: Environmental > Aquatic > Marine > Cold seeps >... | reverse complement strand
GATCTATTTCTTTTAGTTCCCTAAGTTCTATTTGATCTGACACAAACTATCATCTATTCCAATTTACATAAATCATTTATTATTTTTAACTTAATATTTTCAAACTTTGAATCTATATTATTGCAGAGGTTTAAACATACCTAACACTATGCAGATTTAAGAATTGATGTCTAGTATTAGAAAATTTTTATTATTTTACAGATTTAAAAAATAATGCTTTAATAGGATGTTAGTTCTTGTTCTTGACCGAGAGACATCAGATGAAATATAATTATAATGAACTATTAGAACGAGCCTGTTCACAAATGCCTTCAGTATCTGCAAAACGCGAACGTCTTGAGTTACCTAGATTATATATTAGAACAGTGGGTATGCGTACAATAATATCAAACTTCAAAGAAATAGCTGAAATCTTGGATCGTGATCCACAACATATCTTAAAATTTCTAACAAGAGAAATGGCAACAGCAGCAACTTTTCATAATGCAAGAGCAATTTTTCAAGGTAGATTTAAGAGAGATAGTTTCCAGAGGCTTTTACAAAGATATTTGAAAAGTCATGTTATTTGTCCAGTTTGTAAGCGACCAGATACTAAAATCGTTAAAGATAAACGATTAAACTTTCTAGAATGTAACGCTTGCGGAGCCAGGTCATCAGTTAAGCAACTTTAAGAGCGAAGTAGAATTGGATGTTTATGTAAAACTAAAAAAAAATGGTAAAAATATTTTGTTAGCTATTTGTGATGCTAATCTTCTTGGAAAGACATTAAAAGAAGGAAAAATTGTTTTTAAGATAACAAACGAGTTTTATAAAGGAAGGAAAATTTCTGTTGATCAAGCGGTTACCATGATTGAAAATTCAACTAATGTAAACTTGATAGGAAATAGCTGTGTGAAAAAAGCTATTGAAAACGGGTTTGTACATCCTGAAGCTGTTATAAAAATTGAAGGAATCTCTCACGTTCAAATCGTTAAATAAAGACCATGAATTTTTCCGTGTCGTTAAAAAATATAACATTATTTTCTTCTCCTAAAGTATTGTGTACCATCGGGGTCGCTGCTTACAAACTCGAATCCAGCCTCGATTAACTGCAGCTTTTCTGTTTGTGTTTTTGCCACTTTTCCAGTGTAATTTTCTCCACCATTTGGGTGGCTTAGTTTTTCCAGATCAATGTAAACAAGAGTATTCTTTATGCTTCTGTGACCGAGAAACTTCATTACATATAGTATGTCTTTTGTTTTATGATAGAGATTTGTTGCTTTCCAATGTCTACAAGTGTGATGGGAAATTTTTAGTATTCTCGGATTTTTTAATTTGTTAGCTGTTCGTCTTCTCTGATGAATCAGAAGGGTTTGTGCACGTTTTTTGCGAGTTTTATGTGTCCTAGGATTTTCATGGTCTAAATTTGTTGTTTGAGTTTAGGGGTGACTTTTCTTTTATTTAGGTCAACTGAATTGATGGTTTCATCTAGCCATTTGGCTCTATTCCAGATAGCAAGCAACACATCACTTCTTTTGGGAGGGGTAGGGGGGTTCAAAGGAGCTTCTACGTCCGGTTTTTTATGTTTTAAGCTTCATTTTGGAGTTTTCAATTTCCGCAACATTTATCTTTGTATACTCAATACACTTGATTTACTAATTAAACTTACTTTTTTTAATCAATAACTGCAAAGAGACTAAAACTTCTAGATTTGTAAAAAAGGGAAGGTTTGCGGGATATGTTGAAAATATCCCTTTCCTTCACAGAATATTTGTTTACCATTTGGATTAAACTAAGCACTTATATTTACCGAATTTATTTTCTGAATTAGTACATCCAATAGAAGAACAAGTACCTAGAATAGAAGGTTTGGATGATGAAATACTGATCACTTTGCGTGAGATACGAGACTTATTAAAAAACAAAAAATTAGACCTTAATATTATGAGAGGAGAAAAAAAGAAATGAATCCTTTTGAACAAAAATTTATTATCAAGACAGAGAAATTGCAAAAGAGTTTTAAAAAAGTAAAGGCTGTTCAAGGTCTCAATCTTAATGTACAAAAAGGTGATGTATACGGATTTTTAGGCCCTAACGGAGCAGGAAAAACAACAACAATCAAAATGATTTTAGGTCTTATATATCCTGATTCTGGAAAAGTTTTCATTAATGACAGAAATCTTTCAAAAAGTGGGGTAGACCTTAGGAGTAGTATTGGTTATTTGCCAGAACGCGCCCAACTTTACAAGAATTTAACTGCTATTCAAACCTTGAATTTTTTTGCTGAGCTTAGAAAAGTCGATAAAAGAGAGTGTATAGAATTACTTGACAAAATTGGGCTTACTAAATGGAAAGATAGCAAGGTTGGCACTTTTTCAAAAGGAATGGTGCAACTTCTGGGTATAGCTCAAGCATTGTTGGGAGATCCTGAATTACTTATTCTTGATGAACCAACTTCAGGTTTGGATCCAAGGTGGTCAAGGGTTCTTAAAGACATATTACTTGAAAGAAATTCAAAAGGTACAACCGTGTTTTTTTCTTCGCATCTTCTTTTTGAAGTGCAAGAACTATGTAATCGAGTGGCTATTCTCAATAAAGGTAAACTAATAATCGAAGATACAGTGAAAAGAGTAAGTGATGGAGTTCACCAAAAGCCACAACTAATAATTACAATAAAAGGAAATGCAAAAACGGCTGTTAAAATCCTTACAAAAAATGGGTTCTCATCTCAGATTGTTAAAAACAAAATTACAATCCCTCTTGAATCAAACCAAAAAACTAGTGTGTTAAATCTACTGGAAAATAACGGTATTGTCATCCAGAATTTCATAACCAAAGAACCCTCTCTTGAAAAGGCGTTTATAGAATATATTGGCGAGGATGCTAGTGTTGGAGGTGAAATCCAATAAAACTCGAATTTAATATTAGAAATATTTTAACTATAGCCAAAAAAGAGTTCATGGATAATTTACGAAATAAATGGATTCTGATACTCACTGTCTTGTTTATTGTTTTAACACTTATCATCTCTTTTGTGAGTGGTGGAGGTTCGCTTGGAGATATAGAGATAACGGTAGTTGGACTCTTAGGAATCTCATCTTTATTGGTTCCAATAATCTCAATTATGCTGGGATATGACACTATTTCTGGAGAGGCTGAGTCGAGATCTTTATTGGTGGTTCAAGCATATCCAGTTAGTCGTGAGGACGTGTATTTTGGAAAATTCATAGGACTTAGTAGTGTGCTTGCAGTTTCAACGACAATAGGTTTTGGCATATCTGGTCTATTAATTACAACCTTTGTTGGGGGTACTAATCCAATTGGATTTCTGATATTTATGCTCTTGACCATAGTTCTTGGATTATTGTATTTGAGTTTATCAATATGTTTCTCAGCGATTCTAAAACGTCATACAACTTCTCTTTATGCGGGAATAGGACTATTCTTTTGGTCAATGATTATTAGTTCAGTGATTATGGGTGTTTATCTTGGAACTGGAGGAACTATTACGGATTTAACAGGTGGATCTATGCCTGATTGGATTTGGAGTGCAACAATGATTCTAAGTCCAACTGATACATATCAGACTTCAATCCTTTTAGGATTTGATTTAAGGACAGCCAGTATTAGTGGATTTGGAATATCAATTCCTGACTTTATATCATTATCCAATATACTTGCAATTCTTGCAATATGGATAGTAGTCCCCTTAGTTGTTGGTATTTACTTCTATCGTAAAAAAGATATTTAAATAAGAAATTCAAGACTGCCAAAGAAAATCTAGTGAAGACAGAAAAAATACTTACATAAGGTTAAATATAATATTATTTAAACCATAATTCAATGAACACTCTAGATAAAGAGGGAAGAAATGCTTCAAAATACATATTGTTATGAAAAAAAACTTCTGCAAATTTAGCGATCTTAATGCAAAAAAGGAAAGTGACAGAAAATAACACGTTTTGATTGGCTATTTTTATTCATTTTATTACTAATAACCATTCCAGCACTCGGTTTTGCTATCCTAATAGCCAGATCAGGCGGCGGCAGTACAGGTCATGTACCTGAACCCCTAAATTATATTGTTAATGAAACAGAAACTGTTGATGAAACTTTAGCACCATACATTGATTTAAAAAATAGGGGAAGTGGAGGTGGAGCTAGTGGAGGCGTTTTTTATACAAAATATTTTGGCAGACTTACTTGGATTGGATCCCCTGAAAACTCAGTTAAATCTATTGAAAATATTAATTTGTTATTTTATACTCGTCTCGAAGATAATAACACAGTTCCCAAAAAATTAGAGATTCATTTAGGAGTTTATCCAAGCGAAATACAGTTACCTGATGATGTTCTTTATTATAAGTACCAAATTGTTCCAATTTTAGGCTTAGATATTTCATCTCACGATTTTGAAATAAAATGTACTAGACCTAGATAAAAATAGTATAAACAAACCTCATTTTAGTGGAGATGTCACCCGCAACCTAATCCCTTTTTTATTAAAAAGATAGTTAATTTTCATTTGACTCATTTCGTATCTCTTATTAGTTTTCGAACCTAAGGCTTCTATATTTTCCACAATACGAGCCTCCCCCGTTGGAACATACAAAGCTTTCAACATAAAAATAAGAACATTCCCATCAAATTAAACTATGCTTCGTATTTCAAATGTGCAACTCAAATTATCAAATTAAAATCAAAGCGAGGATGATCCAAACCCACAACCGGGATTAGCATTACTTCAAAAGCCAAAACATCATCAGGAAACTCAAACTCATTTGGGTGAACTTCCAAGTGTTCTGCATACCTTGTAAAGATTGTATCGCCGTATGTTTTGTTGCTTTCAAGTCTCGTATACCACACTAAGTGAAGATTCTCAAATGAAGTAACAGAATCTTGCGATGAGCCATTCCAAACAACTGTGCCCTCATACCTAATTGTACTAAGACCATCAACCGTGTGGTGTGAAATATTTGACATAACAATATCTATGTATGGCACTAAACTTTCGTTAATAGTTCTATAAGAGTGGTATGAAATTCCTGTTCCTGCACCATTTCTTCTCGATCCATTATTGAAAAAATAAACAAAAGAGAATGCAATGGTGAACAGAATAATTATACTAATTAGAAAGAGCCAATCATAACGACTAATTATCGATCACATTCCTTTCCGATATAATTTCTTTACTAAAAGTAGTATAAGATTTTTTTGCATTCATCTTTTTTGAAGGAATTATCACATAATTTCCGTTAAAACGATTCCCAAAGAAGGGGGACGAGGCTTGAGCAAGTTGACAGATTTAACTATTAGGGAAGGAAGGAAAGATATGCAGATACCCATTTTATTATTTCAATCAAACTCGCTCATTGCGTTGATACATATACCAACACATCAGTCTCAAAACCACCTTTACTAAATAAGCCTATAATCTTTAAGAAATTCAACTCAAGCATAGTCAGAATATAAAACAGAATCTAATGAGCATAATTTGGTATTAATTCAAATTTTTTTCAAGAGAATTTGTCGGTAGCTAAAGAATTTGTTTCTACTCTTCTATTTTGAAGGAATAATCTATTCCATCCATGGTATAATTACCCATTATGCATATAATGAGTACTTATTACGATAATTTAGACTATTTTTTATTAATATAACATATGTAGATTATACTGAGGGTTTTCGCTAAAAAATGACTAAAACAAAGGAAAAGCTGGAGAAATATATTAAACAAGAAATACAAAAGAGTGGTTTTCCTCTTGAAATAAAATCCGCCTTAATCTTAAAAAAATCTGGTTGGAAAGCTGTTCCACATGTTTTATACTTTAGCGAAAAAACATAAAAAAATTACAAACCTCAAAGTGAATTTAACATGAGCAAAAAAATAAGCAACAAAAAGAAAGGAGCCATTCTAATATCCGGGATCTTTTTCGCACTAATCATAATCTTGGGTGGAATGTACATGACCTTCGGTAATTCTGGTATCATGTTTACTCTTCGAATATATGTCCAAACTTGGCTATCTCTTATACCCACAATAACATGCGCTATCACATGCGCTATCGTAGTCTGGATAGGAATTAATACCATGGAAGCACTCAAAACAAAACAGTCTACAAACAATAATAAAACTAAAACCCCAAACAAAAAATACCTAAAAAAATCAACCATAATAGGAATTGCAATAATTATCACGTTTGGAATAATTTGGATCAGCTTTATAGCCTCTACATTTTCCCCCCCAATAGAATATCCTCAAATATACATAAACTTTGACGGCCAAGTTCAACCCCCCACAACCCAAATAAAACAAGAAGGCAGTTTGTACACTCTTCAAGCAGACATTGATCTATACAAGTTCTACATCGAAAAAAACGACATAACCCTAGATGGTAACGGTTACAAAATTAACATTGTAGGTCCAGAAGCCTACCGACACGGTACCAAACGAGGATACTTTGAGCTCTCACAAGTCAAAAACGTCACCCTAATAAACCTGATCCTAACAGACACACATCCAGTAATTGACACAAAACTAGTAATTCTAAACTCATCACACTGTAAAGTGCAAAACACAAACTTTTTCTCATTTGAAATCCTAAACTCTCAACACATCCAAATCAACAATCATAGCAAACCATATACATCAGCAGCACCCAAAAACAATTTTCTTCTCAGCCAATCCACGAACTGTTCAATCACAAACAGGCATATATCAAAACTAAAACTAGTAGAGTCTCACCACAACAAAATAGTAAATAACCAGATAAGTGAAGACAGACTTCGAAGTGTCCTTTTAGGATTTGAGAACTCTTCAAGCAACTTGTTGTTTGCAAACCAAATAAACACTAACACACACATATCGTTCTCATTAACTGGACAAACCCAAGATAACATGATAGTAGCAAACAACTTCACAGGTCAAAACATACGCAAACCAACCTCTAGCTGCAATGGAACTAACACGTTTTATCACAACAACTTCAATGCAACCTGGCTCCAAACAGGCTCCAACTTCACAGTTAGCAAATGGAACAATGGCCAAACAGGAAACTACTGGAGCAACTACAACGGTTCAGACCAAAACAAAGATGGAGTAGGAGACACACCCTATATAATCGATCAAAACAACCAAGACAACTACCCTCTAACAAACCCAGTAAACACAAAACTAGAAGAACAACCCAAACTTCCACCCTACACACAGACACCCAAACCCTACACCCAAACCCTACAAGAAGAGCCTCCTCAGTTAACACTGATAGCTATAATCGTCATTGCTACAATTATTACAACAAGTCTAATTTTTCTGAAAAGAAAACAAAAAAAAGGGAAAAGGTAACGGTTGATAACAAGAATGTACACCAAACGAACTAGGCTATCTCATCTCGTAACAAGTTGTATAATAAAGCATCACCAAAACACAGAAAATAAAATTTAAATATCCTTGGAAAATAGTGTTGGTTTTTCGTTTAGTTACCTATACTTTTCAGGTGCAAATACGGCAATCATTTTAATACAAATATAAAAATGGGGTTTTCGGGGGAACTCTCAAGCTTTTACTTGAGTTATCTCAAATCTTTTGGAGTAAAATCTATTCTGCGTAAGAACTCATTTATAATAATCATGACATACTTCAGATCTCTTAAAAATAATTTATAAATTCTGACTAACTAAAAATAGAATAAAGTTGCTATCAATATTAATTGTTTAACCTTATTTTATTGTTGAGATTTGTATATATTCCAGTCCTTTTGTTTTAAGATAATCTGATTCTATTTGAAGCAATTTTGGTTTTAGTATATTATTCCATTTTGGGCTAATTGGATTAATTTTTTCTTTTCCTATTTCATCTGCTAATAATTTTTGTTTTGAAAAAAAACTTATTTTTCTTAAAGCAGATAATTTGTTTTTTAAAGTTGATTTTGTAAATCCGTTTTTTCTCTTATGTTCTGTTATCATTTATCATCAAACCCTCATTATCATCATATTAATATTAATATGTTCATATTAATATACAGTTAATAATATGTATAAAAATGTTTCTGTTTTAATAAGCAAATTCTTTTATACTCAGTTAACAATTATTTAACTAGGCAAACCAGCATGAAAGCAATAAAAACAATCAACGACCCAGACGCCTTCAAACTTTTGGCAGACCAAACCAGAAGAAAAATCATTTTCCTTCTACGAGCAAAAGAAATGGCAGCAAGCCAAATAGCAAGAGAACTAAAAATCACTCCCCAAACTGTTTATCATCACATAAAAAAACTAGTAAAAGGGGGCATGGTAGAAGTAACACGAGAAGAAAGAGTAGCCCATTTAATTGAAAGCCACTATCAAGCAACAGCAGAACTTTTCCATTTCACATGTGGAAAAACCATTCACAGCAAAGCGCTCCTAAGAGAAACAATAGAAACCATGCTAAAAAATCTGAAAAAAATTGGTTTCAATCTGGAATACACTCAAGAAAACGTTGACACTTTAACTGATTTAAGACTGGCTCAACAAGATTGCTGCGGTTTTAAGAACTATGAAGAAGAAGTATCAAAATTAGAAAATCTCGACCCGTTGACAAAACAACACGTTCAAGAATACGCTGGAATGTTATCAACATCAGATGAGGAACTTGCAAATCAAGACAAGCTCAGAGAGAGATTCCGAGAATTATTAAAATCCTTAATAAAAAATTAACATCTTCAACTGATCTTCTAATTTCTAAATGTTAAACTATTTAAAAAATGTAATAAATACACTCAAAATAAAAAAAGGGAAAGAATTTAGAAAACCTTTTATTCAATAATCGACATAACAATGTTATAATAGATTAGTTAATTTAACCTCAGTTATTGACTGAAAGGATCTTTGGGTAAAAAAAGATAACAATTATAGTTGTCGTTAGCTATTTTTGTTCTTTCTTTCCTTTAATTACTTAGCCTGAGGATCCCAGCAAACAATACTTGTTTCTCACTTCAAGAGCTTGTCAATCCACTTTTTTTGAAAAAAAAGGGAAAGAGTTGCGGGAGATATCTCCATCTGCAGAGGTGTTACTTCCAAGACGCCAACCCACAGACTAACACGCCATCTATTTTCGTTTTCTTTAGAGTTTAAGAGCTACTCTTGCTTAATTTAAAATTAATCAATATCCCGAACACAGAATATTCATAAGCTCAAATTGTAACTAATTTACCTAAAAAAGGCTTAATTAACTTGAAAAAAGATTCAAAAAAAAGGGAGGGTTTGCGGGAGATACTTAATAAGTCACCATTTCTTGCTAAACCGTTCAAATTGTTAAGTAATAATCAAAATTTATTAAAGTGATTTAATGTTAGACGAGATCTTAGGATTCATGTCCTCAGGAAACATAGGCGGTATCCCAACAATAATTGTAATGGCAATTCCATTTATTATTGGTTTTTTTATAGGTTTCTTAATTAAAAAATTTTTTAAAATTATAATACTTGTAACACTAATTACTTTTATATCTAGTTATTTGGGTTTTTTTGCAGTAAATCTTTTTTCACTTAAAAATATAGCTGATGTCTACGGACCTGAAGTAATTCATTATGGAACTATGTTAATTGGAATATTGCCAGTTGGTTTGGGTTTATTAGTTGGATTAGTGATAGGTTTTTTAATTGGTTGAATAAAAAATAGGGATTAGTTACAATTTAGACTCTTTTTGGTTGACAGGAAGGTAAATAAATGATTCTAAAATTGGTAGTATTAACTCAAAATTAGATTTACTTGAAATTAATTGGCATCTTTCAAGGTTGAAAATAGCAGATGAAATTAATCCTTTCAAAACGAGGAATGTCTCTTCTTCTAGTAATTATAGTAGGTATAATTTTAATTGATTCATATTTGATTATTGATTTAACCTCATCTTTGAAGGGATCAACTGGTGATTCACCTTTTGATTATGTAATTTTTAAAGATGATGAAACTTACAAGGCTAAAAATCAGATAAATGGCAAGATCGAATATCAATCAAATGACGCTTCACTTGTAATAAATCAGGTAGTTGCTAATAGTAACGCAATACAGATAAAAGAAGGAGAGTACGTACTTACATCCGATATTTTTATTTTAAATAAACAAAATTTTAAACTAAGCAGCGCTGGAGCAAAAATAATTGGAAATGGGAAACAAATTATTATCATCGGCGATAATTACACAAGTTCCCAATATAATCAATTATTTGATTTTACAATTATTAATGCAACAATAAGAATTGAAAACTCTTTTGCTACAACAATTTCAAACATGATATTTCAAAATTGCTATACAGCCCTCGAAATCGCAAATACAAATACTTGGAGTGAAGCTACTAGAATTATAGATTCACATTTTATCAATTGTACTGAATCAATCATTTTCAAAACACCAATTGAAAATGCTACTGGTTCTTATGCAAGTTCAGAGATTAGGGGTTGTTTTTTCAATATACCTGATAATTCAATTGGAATAAAAATCGAAAAACTCGCTGAATTATCTGATAGCCAAATACGATCTTCAAGGTTTTGGTTGGGAGAATATGGGCAAACAAATCAGATTGGTTTATTTGTCGATGGATCCATGTTTCAAACTCTGATTTGGGGAGTTGTTTTTGAATCTTTTGCTAAAACTCCATTAAATTTATATGGAATAAATATCGGT
>Ga0255454_1034_pt1 | contig 10776 bp, 10 predicted proteins | sample ANMaggQBNCT01K10_FD_182653 | JGI IMG/M metagenome (GOLD analysis project Ga0255454, IMG submission 182653) | Sediment cell enrichment communities from methane seep in Santa Monica Basin, California, United Staets - ANME aggregate JGI... | ecosystem: Environmental > Aquatic > Marine > Cold seeps >... | reverse complement strand
CGACCACCGCAGGACGCACAATGCCGCCTTCAAAATCTTTAACCTCCTTAAAATAAAGGGTTTTGAGCAGCATCCCAGACGAAGCATAACATTCTATTTTGGTGGGGAGCAGTCTATTATCATCGACCCACATTTTTACCAGGTGGTAGGCAACCGCCCTTGTTCTTGCCTTCAAATGAAGGAGGTGACTCTCGTCTATTTTTGCCAGCCTTTCAACGCTATACTCGGCACTGTAGTCTAGCCTCAGAATATCCGAATTATTGAACACTCCGCCAGTTACAGACTGCAGGCTAGTTATACGAATCGGTTTGCCTACATTCGGGATGTAGAGCCACATATTTTCCCCAACACGCAAGGTTGATCGACCCTTTTCACTGGCAGGAGATAAAAAAACAGATGCCACTTTATCCGCACCCTTTTTAACGGAATACATGATGAACTCTTTTTTTGAGCCGTCAGGTTCTATGTTGATCAGTTTGCGGTACATCTCAAAGCTTTCGGGATTCAAGTTTCGGTCCACTTTCTTAAGTAGATCGTCGCCATCAATGGCAAAGGCCAAGGGCGCAATCGCCACAACAAATATGATGGTTCCCATAAAGAACGCCTTCTTCATGAATCACCTCTTTGAAGGGTTTTGTCTGATAAACTCTTGAACAGCTTTTTTCACCATACCGGTGGCCTCGTAGTAAGTTATCCCTTCTTCATCCAGGGCAGTGGTGATCTTATGGCCAAACCCCCCTGCAATCACTGCACTAACGTTTTTTCCCGCAAGGAAACTCGCCACTTTGGGCCCAGCGCCTCTGGAAACATCATAAAACGGATTGGGGATAACCTCCGTGAGCTTTCCATGTTCGTCAAAGATCAGGTAATAGGGCGTGCGCGCTGCTCTCTGGCTTACTTGGGCCTTTTCCGTTTTACCAATAGCCGCCACGGCGATTATTTGCCCCTGTTGAACTTGAGCAAAGACAACACTGCAAAAGAATAACACAATTGCTATCATTAACCCTTTCATCTTTCCCCCCTCGTTTTGTTCTATACATGTCCCAGCGCATCAACCGGTTCCATCTTTGAAGCTTTGTATGCAGGTTGCAGTGTAGCGAAGACCGAAACCAACAGCACAGTGGCTGATAACCAGAGCAACTCCGTAAGCTTAACCGTGGGAGACAGCAACAGGTTTTCCATTCGGCCAAAGGAAAATCGAATCTGGTAAATACTAAGCAAATAAATGCCTGTCAGGCCGATGGCATTTCCGGCCATAGCGCTTATCAGTCCGAGGGAAAATCCTTCGGCCAGAAACAGGCCCATGATTTTCCCCGGAGAGGTGCCAACAGCACTCATGGTTCCGATCTCTCTGATCCTCTCATAGACCGACATCATCATGACGTTCAAGATACTGATGAGGACAATAGCGATCATAATGACTTTCATGGAAAGGGTGATCAGGTCAATCATATTTGCCACACTAACAAAGGGGGAGAGCTTTTCCCATGTGTGAATTTCAAAGACCGGCTTCCCTTTGGAATCCTTTTGCTCACTCAGGATAGACTGGAGATTTGTATAAACGGCATCAAGATCGTTAAAGTTTTCTACACGTACGGCGACCTCTGTGACTTCTGGCTCTTCCATTCGAAGCAGGGCACGAGCGTCTTCTATATGCATATAACCTTCTTTGCCCTGGGGTCCCAGCACGTCCTCTATGATTCCTGCCACTGTAAAATTAAAGCCATTTACAGAACCCTCCTTATTGTGAGCCACAATCACCACTGTGTCCCCCGCCTTGATTTTCATGCCTTTGGCCAATTTCTCAGGGATGATGACCTCTCCTGGCCCTACAAAACCTCCCTTCTTCTTGCTTAATACAATTCGGTCCCCAACGGCAAGGCATACCTTGACTTCTTTTTCTGGATTTACGGCATTGAGCCGGATATTCGTTGTCTCCATATAGTTGCTTAACATAGCACCTAGCTTTATCCTTGGTGCATAGGCAGCCACTGCGGGGTGATTTTTCAGAATATGCTCGATCTTCCCATAACTTTCCTGATTCAAATTCAGATTTAAGGGAAACGTATCAATGGCGGAGACATATCCTCTCCTGTGGATCTGAATCTGCCCCAGGTTGGAGTCGGTAATCTGGCCAATCATCATGGCCTTGAACGAACCGGAAAGACCTGAAAAAAGGATAACCATCAACACACCAACAGTAATCAACAGGGAGGTAAGTAGCGTTCTCCTCTTGTAGCGGGTTAGATTTCGAATGGCTATTCTAAACGTGTTAGTCATTGGTTTTCCTCCTGTCTGACCCGCGTTCCGTTAGAACAAGTCTGCCATCTTGCAGGGTATGAATCATCTCTGCCTCACGCATGATTCTTGGGTCATGGGTGGAAAAGACGAAGGTGGTTCCAAATTCATCCCGCATACTGCGCATGAGTCGAACAACGTTCAGGGCCGTGTTTTGGTCAAGGTTCGCCGTGGGTTCATCCGCCAAAACCAACTTCGGCCGGGCCACCAAGGCTCTGGCCACGGCGACTCGCTGCTTCTGACCACCAGAAAGGTGATCAGGACGTTTGTCCTTCTGTTCCAGCATCCCCACCGCTTCAAGAACTTTCAACACCATGCCCTTTCGTATTGATTTTGGCTCATTCTTGACCATTACCAGGGGATATTCGACGTTCTCATAGGCGGTTAGCACAGAAATGAGGTTGAATGACTGGAAAATAAAGCCCAAGACTTCCCCCCGAAAGGCCGCCCTCTCCTTGCGGTCAAGGGCGTTCACGTGCTTCCCGGCAACAACAAGATCTCCTCCTGTTGGCTTGTCCAGGCAGCCGATAAGGTTTAGCAAAGTGCTCTTGCCGCTGCCAGAGGGGCCAACAATGGAGACAAAAGAGGCCGGCTCAATTTCAAAACTTAATGCCTTTAGTGCCTGGACCTCAACCTCTCCGCTCACGTACGTCTTAGATACATCCTCAGCCCTTACCAAGGTCATAGATTTCTCCTCTTTCCTTATTGTCCGCCTTCCGAGCTGCCAGCCTTGGGCAAAACCACAGTAAAAATAGATCCCTTGCCCGGCTCGCTAGCCACGCGGGCGTGTCCTCCATGGGCTTCGATGATGGTCTTTACTCCGGCCAGCCCCAGACCGAACCCTCTTTTTCCCTCTGTGCCTGACCCTCGGTGAAAGGCATCGAAAATATAAGGTAATTCATCATGGGGTATGCCAATACCTTCATCTTCCACCTTCACGATGACCTCTGTGGCTGTCTCCTCGGTCGTCACAGCGATCGTACCTTTTTGCTTTGAGAACTTCAAGGCATTGTCCACAAGATTGGTAAACACCCTGCGTAACTTGTGGGCATCAGCCTCGATTATGGGAAGCGCCTCTTCATTTTCGAGCTTGAGCCTGATTCCGCATTCTGAGGCTCTGAGCCGATAGGAATCCAAGATCTCCATCAGCTCGTTGTCCAGTGAAGTGACAGTAAGATTCAATTTCAATTTTCCTGTTTGCAGTCGAGAAAACTCCAAGAAATCATCGATCAGCAATTCAAGCTTGCCCGATTCATTTTTGATAATCTCAAGATATTTTTCTTGCTTTGCTTCATCAATGCTCCTCAACTTTTTTAAAAGTCGCAGTGCAAATCCCCCTATAATGGTGAGGGAGGACTTCATGTCATGGGCGAACATGGAGATGAGATTGTCCTTCTCCCGTTCCAAAGCTTTTAGGCGGGAAATATCCTGAAAGGACTCGACGCCCCCGAGGAGGTGGCCAGCATCGCTAAATAATCCGGCGGTATTCATCCTGACTGGAATGGTTTCTCCCCGTTTGTTACGAATGGTTGTTTCGACGAGAGAGACTGGTTTTTTACCTTTCACGGCGGTCCTCAAGGGGCAATGGGCCTGGCACATCCCCCCCTGGAGGATATCGCCACAAAAACGGCCCATAGCCTCCGCCTCTGTATATCCAGTCACCTTCTCAGCCCAGGGATTAAAACCGGTAATTTTGAAATCTGCGTTGACGGTAAGAACCGCGGTCGGAAGGCTGTCAATGACAAATCTATGGAACATTAGGTCATGGACATCCTCGTTATTCCCTTTGGCCACATCTGAATCTTTGGCAATACCGCCCATAAACCCATCCTCATTTATGTTTCATTTGAGATTTGTCTTTCGATCATTTCAACAGCGTGGCCCTGCACAATAGAAGCAATAATCATGAGACCCGTTAGAATGACGACATATGGTATTCCAAAGTAATGAACCATCAAAGGCAATAGGGGGATTTTTATAGCCCTATTATATAGAAAAACTGCAACCAAACCGCTCTTCATCCCTTGATTTCGAAGATCCCTTAATAAGGGATACCAGACGTAAATAGGGCCATGGCTGAGTATCCCCGTACATACGGCTAAGAACCACCCCTTGATTCCAGAGCCTTTACCAACATATTTTGATACAGTCCTGGGATTAACAAAACAATTCATAATTCCCATAAAGAGTATGATAAAGAGTAATGCGGGACATATGTGAACTAGCACATGCCAGCTTGCTCTAAGAGCTTTCTGTAAATTTACCGGTTCCAAAACGAACAGCAAGAGATACAGAAAGATAATAGAGCACAAAAAATATATCCCATAGGTTTTTTCTTTCTTTCCTTTATTTTCTGCATTCCGTGGTTCTCTCTTTTGTCTCATTGAATCACCATCAACGTCTTAACTGTTCCTATTGAGACCAAGATAGACAGAAAAAAGGCTAGAACATTCCTAACACACGCAAATCGCTTTCCCAAAATACCTGCTTCAGCAGGAAATTGAATTATACCAACAGTGACCCATGCCACGATAAAAGCTGTTATTGCAATGAGGCTGACATTTTGCTTTGCCAACTCTCCCCCTATGATGTAACTGGTAACAGCATTACCACCAGAGATACTACCAATGAGTGATCCAATTACAGTATCTCGTAACAGGTCTCCGGTAAACACAGCAGAAAGGATGCGGCTTGGTACAAACGATCGGAAAAGCCCCAAAAGCAAAACGACACCAAGCAACACAGGAAATGCTGTCCCAAAACTCCTGAGTGCTTTATAGAAAGAGCTTACGATAGTTTTCTTATCATCATTCTGTTTTCCATGATTCATGATTCTTCCCTCAGAACTTAAAGCATCAGTAGGCCCAGGGCCATGATAAACATCCCAAAGACTACCCCAAGGATCACGGCATGACTGTGACCATAGCGATGGGCCATAGGGAGCAGTTCATCTATTGAGATATATACCATGATTCCCGCTATAAATGCTAAAAGGGATGTTAGGAGCCTCTCTGAGAGGAACGGCATTAATATGGAAAACCCTATGATAGCTCCCACGGGTTCAGTGATCCCAGACAGAAAGGAATACATGAAGGCTTTATTTTTGTTTCCCGTAGCATAAAAGATAGGCACAGACACAGATATGCCTTCAGGAATGTTGTGAATCGCAATCGCAATAGCAATCATTACACCGAGCTTCACATCAGTAAGGGCTGTCGCAAATGTGGCCAACCCTTCCGGAAAATTATGAATCCCAATGGCCAATGCCGTAAAAGTATGAGTGTCAACTGAGCTTCGAGACCCAACTCTGACCCTGTTCAAATTTCCGGATGATATCTGGAGAGGAAAAAGCCTTAAGGCCACTTAAAACTATCTTACCAAAACTTATAATTTCAATAGGTTGCAGATCTCATCCCCAAATCACAATATGGAGAGGGTGCCGTGACATTTGGGTTGGTATTGTTGGATTGCGGGCAACGCCGCGGACCTGCGACGCCTCGTTTGACAGACCAGACATATTTCTCTATACTCTCTTTCTTAAGAAGGGTGAGTATGGCAGGATCAGGGTTATACTGAGAGGGTAACTTTCCTAGTTCTTGTCAAGCGTCGCGTCTTGTCGGCAAATCGTGGGGAAGGTGCATGTATCGGGAAAACTACATCAATTCGCTCCGGGCAGAACTCGTTGAGATGGTGGCGGATTACTTGACTCCCGTGGCTCTGCGTTATGGATATAGCGATGTGCCACTGGAATCCAACATCAAGTGGCGGCCCCAGGTCCTGGTTCTAGGCAATTACTCCTCGGGAAAATCAACCCTGATCAATGAATTCCTTGGAGCTAATATCCAAGCCACTGGCCAAGCGCCCACAGACGATTCATTTACGATTATTACTTATGGTGATTCAGAGTCCGATGCCGGTACCGTGCGTGTTACTGAGGAACGTGACGGCAAGTTTCTCCTTAATGATCCCGAGTTCCCATTTGAAACGCTCAAAAAGCACGGAGAGCGTTTTGCCTCGCACTTTCGCCTAAAAAAAGTCAACTCACCGTTTTTGGAAAACCTCGCCGTCATCGACACGCCTGGCATGCTCGATAGCATTACCGAGCGGGATCGTGGTTACAACTATCAGGAAGTCATCGGCGACTTCGCACAGATTGCCGACTTGGTGCTGGTTATCTTTGACGCCCACAAGGCAGGCACCGTCCGTGAAGCCTATGTGAGCATCAGGGAGACACTACCGACCCGCACCTTCGAGGACCGGGTCCTCTTTGTACTGAATCGGATCGATGAATGCGTTTCCCTGGACGACCTGCTGCGGGTGTACGGTACCCTTTGCTGGAACCTGTCACAGATCACCGGCCGCAAAGACATCCCCGTGATTCGCCTAACCTATTCGCCCCATGCGATAGCAGGTTTCACCAACGTATCCGAGGCGCCTGATACGAGTTACCTGCGCTATCTCGAAAACCAACGCGAGGAATTGAAAAGGGCCATTTTCCAGGCCCCCCGGTACCGTCTCGATCATCTGGCAACATTCGTTGAGACCCATGGAGAGCGTCTGTCTCATCTGCTTGAAGCCCTGATTAGCTATCGCAGGGGGAGGCGCAGATTTCGTATCAAGTATGCCCTAGCCGGATTTTTCTTCAGCCTGCTGTGTGGTGGTGCGGGGGCTTTTACGATGATGACGACCGGTGCGTTTGCCGGCATGAGTCAGCCCATGCTGCTGGGGGCTGGGGGCGTGATTGGGTTGGTCGTTCTGTTCCTTTGGATGACATTAGTGTTGAGATACTTTGCGTCGGCCTTTCACCGGAATTGTCTCAAGGATCTTGACCAACTGACGCCTTTGGAGAATCAGACGCGGCGCGACACTTGGCAGGCGGTCCGTGGCCTGGCACAGAGCTACCTTAAGAAGACCGTCGGGCGTTTTTCCCTCAGAGAAGTCAAGCAGGAATACGCAGCGGTGGGTCGAGTGTGTGACAAGGGGGCGAAGGAGATCCGTGAGGCCTTGAACGAACTATCCACCATCAGTGAGGATGAGCAAAGCCCGACTGACGATTCGATGAAGTAATATCTGAAGTGAGCGCGATTTACGAAGCCGTCACTCCTGGGATTCTGATGTCTTCTATAGGCCCAGCACCTCGCAACAACGCCTCTGCCGCCCTCTGGCCGCTGGCCATCGCTGTGGGCATGCCCCCCAAAAAAAGGGCGGAATAGGCCTGGTACCCGGCCATGTAAAGTCCAAGAATCGGGGTTCTCACCAGTTCCAGCGGGTGATAATCGGAGTTGTCCTCAAAATCCCACGACCACCCTGCTACCGCACCTTGGCTTCTCCCGCCCCGCTCCTCAAAGGTAAGGGGTGTGGCCACGTCCATGACCAGCACTGCATGCTCCAACCCTGGTATGAAACCAGCCGTTTTCCGGACAAGGGCTCGCGCTAGACGCATCTTGTACCCGCGGTAGGCAGGAGCCCTTTGACCTGGCGCCGGCCGGTATTTCGCAAAATGCGCGTGGTCCGCCTCCACACGAATGACAATGACCGCCCCTCCTTGGGGAGCAAGGCTCGGGTCCTCTCTGCTCCAGAGGCTTACTTCCAATTCATGTCCGGCCAGGGCTTCCGGATCCACCTCTGCAGCAAGCCAGTCGAGTTCTGACAGGTTTTGGACCGAACCGCCCCCGTCTTGCCTGAAGATCAGTCGACTTGCTTCGGAAAAGGCAGAAAGATCAGCCCGCTTTTCATCCACGCCAAGGCAGACCTGAAAGATAGAGCCAGTCTGCTTGGACAAGGACACAGCGCGGTACCATCTCTCGGGTACGGACTCTGATTTCAAGAGTCTCATGAAGGTCGTCTTATAGTCCGCATTAGAAATGACGCCAGCCGCGTCGATATGACCGCCCTCTGCCAGGGTGACTCCCAATACCCTACGGTGTCGCACCCTGATTTCCTTAACCTCTGCACCCAGTCTCATCTCACCAACACCTCCAAGGCTCCCACGGCCGTGGGTCGCTGCTTGCGCCAGCCTGATGCAGAAAGACCTCATCCCCCCCTGAGGGTACCAGATCCCTTCCTGGCACATGAGATTCCACGTGGCAGCAAGCAGGGGCAGGCCGGCATAAGCCTCCTGGGTGCCAAGACTGCCTAGAAACCTTCGCAACCGCCAGTCTGTGATCAATCCACGGAGATAGACTCGGGCCGACGTCTTCGCTGCCGATTCCAGCAGTGAGCGGTTGGTTGCTCGATCGGGGAACCGCATGGCGTCGAGGATCGCGTCCAGATCTTGGAAAAACCGCTTTATACCTTCAAGGTCGGCAGGAAAGCGTGCTATCATCTCTTTCTTCATCTGGCTGAAGGGCAACGAAAGGGGCAGCTTGACGTCAAAAGCCCTGATTTGATAGCGGACACGACGAAAGTGAGGATCATCTCCTTGGCCCAAGGCCGCCAAGTTCTCCCGAACGAGCTTTGGCGTGCTGAACCCTAGAGGCCCCATGGGGAAGGCGAAGCCTTTGCGGGTATAGACGTAAGCCGTGCCACCGGGATGTAAGGCCTTTTCAAGGACCAACACCCGCAGCCCGGCCTTCACCAGTCTGGCCGCGGCCGAAAGCCCTCCAACCCCGGCTCCCACCACGATGGCGTCCCATTTTCTTGACATGGTGGTTTAAAACTATCACAATCGCATGGACAAAAGAAGGGCGACTCGATGGCTGGCAACCGGCCGTTTTGAGACGCCCCTGCATTGACGACAGCATACCCCCGGTGTATCAGTTCAGCCTATTCAAAAGCGGTTTGCTTCATGCAAGCGGGGACGGTAGAACAGGCTCTCGTGGGAGGAGTAACATGGTGAAATACAGCGGAATCAATCACTTGGCAATGGCTACCAGAGACATGGATACCACCATCCGCTTCTGGCGCGACTTGCTCGGCATGCGCCTGGTAGCCGGCCTTGGACGGCCCGGATACAGACACTATTTTTTCGAGATATCCGATCACGACATGATCGCTTTTTTCGAGTGGCCGGACGTGGACAAGGCCCTTGAAAAAGACCACGGTGTGCCTGTTAAGGGGCCCTTTGTCTTCGACCACGTTTCATTCGAAGTGGAAAGCGAGGAGGATCTGTGGGAACTGAAAGACAAACTAGAGGCCACTGAAATCTGGGTCTCCGAGGTCCTCGATCACGGATTCATTCACTCCATTTACACCTTCGATCCCAACAACATCCCCATCGAGTTTAGCGCGCCGGTGCCGGGTGTGGATATCAGAAAACATCCAAGAATGAGGGACAAGAAGCGCACTGCTGTCGCACAGGAGGGGCCTGATCCCCAGCCTGGACATTGGCCGGAAAGGACAAGGCCCACGCCCCCCGAAGAGCGCCAGGTCTATCCGGGGGAGGGAGTCATTCTAACCGAAGATGTCGAAGGAGGTGATTAGATAGAGAGGCCATCCTGATGATACCGTCCACGATGAGCGAAGGGTGTGCGCCATACTGGCACTAATCACAGAGAGCCATCTCTTTGAGGGCGGCCATGATCCGATTATGCTCATCCATCCGGTAGATCTGTGTGTCGAACTTCGTGTTGAGCCCCAGCCTGTCTCTCACTACATGACTCATTTCTGAGTCCAAAATCATCATATCTGTATAAGGAAGAATAGAAGCAATCAGATTGATGCCCGGTGGCGCGGTCGCTCTTCTGAAGCCTTCTGCATGATTCACCGAAAAAGCATGCCAGAGGTCCCGTTTAATCTTGATCGCCGGAACATCCATAAAGTGCTCGGATTCATAAAAGGATCTCAGACCCTCCAGGCCTTCCGGTTTTCCGCCATAGTGGTTCCAAAGGGCAACCGCCAGGTCGGTTTTCTGGCCCGCCCAGAAACCGTCAAGGTGTTGTTCTTGTGCCTTTGCCCCGATGGTTTGGTACTTCAAGCCAAGCCTGACCAAGTCCCGAAGGTGCCTTGCAGATCGTTTTTGCAGCTGATGATCATGGTTTAGTACGGTCTCATCATACCTGATTCGGAGCCTTGTAGAAGGGGAAGCAGGCCCTCCTTGCCGGTTTGTCCCGGCGCCAGCCGTTTCGGCAAGGGCCAAAGGGCCTTCGAATGAAATCGATGAGCGTTTCTTCATGATGGCGCTCACCGTTTGTTTTTGAAAGGCATCTTTCCAGAAGTTCCGATAGGTTATCGAGCCGTTTCCATTGATGAAGCCACGAAGCGCCCTGAAGATTTGAAAGTCTTCTATGGTTTGACTGTGCTGAAATGACAGGCCTTCCGAGAGCCGCCTTATGATGTTCAGACCCTCACGAGCCTGGGCGTCTCCCATCTGAAGAGCTTCTCGGTGAAAGGTGTCTTCAGGACATATGAGTTTGCTATCGCTAACCAGAGCCAAGATCTGCTTGTGCAATGCCGTGGGATTTCCTGCTTTGGGATGGGAGGCGACCTGCCCCAGGCCCTGCCTGATGACATTTTCAATGACAGGGGTATCCAGGTAGA
>Ga0255454_1033_pt1 | contig 10802 bp, 10 predicted proteins | sample ANMaggQBNCT01K10_FD_182653 | JGI IMG/M metagenome (GOLD analysis project Ga0255454, IMG submission 182653) | Sediment cell enrichment communities from methane seep in Santa Monica Basin, California, United Staets - ANME aggregate JGI... | ecosystem: Environmental > Aquatic > Marine > Cold seeps >... | reverse complement strand
CACTATAAATGCTTTCGCGGGTATATCTCCGAACCCTAACGCCGCAACAGTGGTCAAGCAATCAAACGACCAGCTTTCCAAATCTTTCCTTTGTTCCTCAGTTAAATTACAAAAATCCACTACATGGTAAGCATCATATACTGTAGGTCTATCACGTTCGGTTGCCTCATAAGCCTCATGAATTATATCTGCACCGACAAGACGTGCACACCCGTACTTTCTTAATTCCTCACCCATCATCCCATTACCCGCCCCTAAATCCAATACCCGAAGTTCCGTAAAGTTATCTTGAGTCTGAGACACGATATATCTAAGTGCTTCTGCTACCTTGGTCGGAGAATTACATTTAAGGCGTTCATAAAACAATTGTTCATACAAACCCGTTATTTTGTAAAGTTCAGCGTATTCATGAAAGAAAATTTGTCTTTTTTTACCATCCGATTCTATCAGATAAAAAAATTCTTCATCCTGATCAAGATCATGTGTGTCTATCTTTGGAAATTTAATTATAAAGTCTCTCTTCATTATTACTCCTCCTTGTTGATAAGCCTAACGCTTAAGAGTGTATGCTGAGTTGGGCGCAGCCCAATTCAGTGTGCAATCATGTTGGACGAAGCCGCGTGAAGAACGGCTCATGTTTTCCGTACAGGGAACTGCGGATTTAGACAGACCGCGTTTGCTTTAACTTCAGCACTCTAGTTATCGGCGTGCGAGTACTGCTCGTCGCCGGAATATTTCGGTCGAGCTCAGGAATGGACAAGTGAGGGGCAAGGATGAGCATACAAAAGTCATTTTGTGTCTTAGCCTCAGCACGATTGGTTTTATGGTATCCCTAGTAAGGAACACCCCAACAGAACACAACGCTCTGTCACGCGCTAAGTCAGCCCATTTTGAGAGGTTTCTCCATGTGCAGCACTGATGAAATGAATGGCTTCTATGAGGACAGGGAAAATAACTGAAACAACCGATCAGGCTTATACACAAAAACTCTTAAAGAATCAAGTGTATAAATTAGTAATACTGTATACAATCACTATAAGAGTCGGAAAGCCCACCGACATAGAAGCTCAATGGTAGGAGGCTGGATCACTGACAGCTTGCCACGTTCTTTAGTATTCAAATCAGTGGGTTAGCTGATAGGTTTCTAATGGAGATCGAAGAAAATGTCAACAGTGGCCGGGAAAAAGCCAGTTTTCAAAGATACCTTTTGGTTACCCAAAAAATATGCAATCTCAAATAGTTGTCTGTGATAGCAGAAAGTGAACATCGTCACTTTGAGAGAAAATAAAAAAATTCGGGCCTAAGACGTGCCTACTAGAACTGGATCCGGATTGTCTTCTTTTGGCCCCCAGCATCCTTCACGGAAAGCACGTCCTTCTCTAGCCGCTTACACCAAGTGAGCACATCTCTCTCGAAGGTGGGACAGTCGCCAAGTATCTCCAGAATATCACCAGGCTTCATGTCCGGAGCCTTTACGGCTATCTTAACCACCGGTTGAGGGCACTTCATACCCAGAGTATCTAGAAGCTTTATCCTCATGTTCACTTCTCTTCATTCGAGAGTCTCTAATTGAATCATTTCTGTAATTGTTCCTCTGGCCGATTCTTTGACTGGATTTCTCCTGGCCGCCACCTCCAGTTCCTCAACGACTAGTTCCCAGGATTTTCGGATTCAACGAATTAGACCGGGGCCCCCTGAGATAGGAGGAAGTGATTTCGTTTAGCTGTTTCCCGCCACGGTGGTGTGGCTATGCGGAAGGGGAGGCCCCGGTTTAAACTTCGGCAGTTTACTTTCCAGGCACTTGCATTATATCAAAGCCTGGATAGTTTCACTGCAACGACACTACACCAACCAAGCCAGCTGTAAATGAGGATTTCGTAGTATTTGCATGCTGACATGGATAACTTCTTGTTCACCCCCCTATCTATCAGGCGGCAGTACATGTGTAAGGGGTTTAAACGGTGTTGAAGGTTTAGAATCCGGCTTCGCATTGTAAATCACTCCGTGCTCTTGTTCTTCCAAAGACGTGGTGGTCCTACGGAGTAGTCTGTTTTTTCACGTCGCAGGGGCATGAGGCTGGCGGTGAGCCGCCACCGTTCATTGTCAGAGTCAAAATCTTGCCTACATATCTACCCAATCTTGGCGTATTGCTCCTTCCTTGGGCCCCTCGAAATAGCCGACCAAGGAATCCCCGGCTGGTTGGCGACTTTCGCCAATAGCATCCTCAACGGCGGCAGGTCGCTGCTGAATGCGGTATTCCTTGATCTTAGTTAGAAGACTGCGATAGCTGGTTTTCAGCACGGCAGCTGCTTGTCTCCGGTTCCAATCCGTTTGGGAAAGCACATCCAAAATGGTATCTGTCTCGGCCTGACGTGCTACCTTCTTAGCAAGCTCCTTTAAGGTATATCTTGTCAGCAGGTTGGATGCGCTGCCATTCACCGCACCGGCTGTCATCGTAGATCCCTTCCGCTGTCGAGAAACGCCTGAAAGACCATGATTGCCGATCTTTTCGTAAAAGCTTTCTTCATTTCCGAGTGTGGCAATGGCCTGGATCACATTTTCCAATTCGCGAACGTTTCCGGGCCAGGCATAATGATGAAACTGTTCCAAAATCCGACCAGAAGGACATAGACGCGCCTTGCCATTTCGGGCGGCATATATCCTGAGAAAGTGGTCGCACAACAAATCAATGTCTTCCCTGCGATCCCTGAGCGGCGGAATGTGAACAGAGACCACGTTAATACGATAATAAAGGTCCAGTCTGAACTGCCCCCGGGATACCATCTCGGTCAGATCGGCATTGGTGGCCGCCAGAACACGGGCGTCGATCCTCGCATTAGTAGTGCTTCCCAATGGAGAAAATTCGTTGTCTTCAAGAACCTGGAGAAGCTTGCCCTGCATGGGCAAGGGAATCTCACAGATCTCGTCCAAAAGGATGGTCCCAGAGTGCGCCAGTTGGAATTTGCCCAGTTTTTTCTTACAGGCCCCGGTGAAAGCCCCCTTTTCGAATCCGAAAAGCTCACTCTCAAAGAGATTCATCGGCAGCGTCGCACTATTGACCTTGACAAAGGGTCTATCCGCCCGGCGGGAAAATCGGTGAATGGCACGGGCCACCAGCTCTTTGCCTGTGCCGCTTTCACCGCTGACCAGAATAGTCAGATCGGATTTGGCTAGGGCCAAAATATGGCGTTTCAGTTGGACCATTGCCGGGGTCTGCCCAACAATGATGGCATCCAAGCCATTCTCATTTGAATCCTGCGGTGCTTGAATGAGTTTTTCCATAGTGAGCTTCAAATCACTGGGGAGCCAGGTGAAAAAACTAAACTCCATCGGCCCATGGCATACACAATCGCAGACCGGGGATACTGCGGGACAAGCTGAAAACTGAAGGGCCCGTAGCCAGACGTCGACGGGTGCAGACTTCTCAATAGCAGGGTGAAAAGAGCCCGTTGCTTTGATGATGACCCAACATTAAGCAATAGCCATACCAAGGGGACTATAGCGCCACAATTACACCTAAATAATTTGAACTAAAACATTATTTGGTCTGTTGGTAAAAGATGTCCGCCGTGCTAAGTCCTAATAAAGGGAACAATATGAACCAAAGTCCAAAACAATTGGCAACAATTTACACCAAGCCTTGCCCCAGAGATCAGACACTTTGCGAAGTGGGAAATGAACCAACGTATCATGGCAGAATGTCGAAAGGTGTTACCCAGCGATGAGGTGGGAATACTCAGTGGAAGGAACACAAGATATTGTGGCTCGGGTCAGTCACGCAACAGCGTTGATCTCTTGCCACGTTCTTTAATTTTGAAATCAGTGGGTTAGCTGATAGGTTTCTAATGGAGATCGAAGAAAATGTCAATCCTGGGACGGAGAAAGGGCAGTTTTCGAAGATACCTTTTGGTTACCTAAAAAATATGCAATCTCAAATAGTTGTCTGTCATAGCAGGTATACGATTTTAGGATGTCTGGCGGGGAATCACAATATGTGGGCCTCAGACTAAAGAGGCAGGGCCAAGTTTGACCTCGTCCTTGCTCCTTGCCAACTAAATGTAAATCCAGTTACTACTCCAGGGCTGACCACTCCGGGAGTCTATATGAGGTTATGATCGTACATCTCGTATTCGGTTTTTCCCCCGATCAAAGGGTCTATCTTGTCCTGAACTTCTTTTCTTTCTTGACTGTCTCGCCAACTCTCCCAGTCGTTTAACAACTGCCAGGTGCTCATCACCAAAAACTCGCCAGGCTTATCGACTCTCCTTAATGTTGTCCCCGATATGTAGCCTGGACGATCTAAACAAAGGCGTCTTATTTGTCTGAAAATAGGCATCATGTCTTTCACCTTGTCGTCTGGTACGGTTCGTTTAATTAGAACTACAACAGCCATTTTGTCCTCCTTTCAGATTGCGCCTTCGGTAGCTTGCCAACGGATCACACAAAGTTGTGTCAGGAGCTAGATATGGACACTTTTAGGCATTTCTGCATGCGAGCCTCCCTACAAATTACAAGACTCCCCCTCTCTCTGGGAAGCAGGGTTCTGATATTCAGTTCATGGTGTCTCCAGACTTAGGGCATATATATGTAAAACAAGGTTCACTTCGTCAGTTTCTTAGCAATATAGACACGAAGAGGGCATTCGCAAAAGTATCCATCGGCGAAAGGGACTGAAGCCGGGCAAGATCGAGGATCTTCTTCCAGGCACTTTAGATAGGTCTCCAATCCAATATCTTTTGCTTTGCAGAGAACCTTAAAGTCAGATTTGCAGCATTGGACTTCTCTTGGACATTTGAATTGGTTAACGATCTCTTCTATTTCTTTTCTTTGGTCTTGTTCCATAAAACTCTTCTATGACTCATTACATTTTGGCACACATCACATGGTAATGGGGTCCTGACACTTGCCAAGGCGTTAAGACATTCTCAAGGTGTTCGCATTGTGTTCCAAGATCAATGCAAGCTTTTGTATCCGTGGGGCAATAAGCTATTAACGAGCTTACTTCCAGGTGTGTAGGGGCTTTAGGATGTAAACAAGCCAATGTTGTCAAAACAGATTCGCCCCCCATGGATATACCCGGATAAGTGCCCATATAAGGGCACAAAGATGTGTGTCCGGGATGTTCAATTATGAGACAACTTTTCCCATCCGGACACTCACGAGCCTTGATTAAGCTAATGTCACCCAAGTTCGGCGGGGGCTGCTTGTTACCGGGGAAATTCTTTCGAGGAAGGATTACTGTGCGCTTGTCTGGCCCCCAATTTCTAAGCTCTTCGTACTTCATTGGGGTCATCCCTTTGGTTAGGGTTAAGGATCACAACAGAACTGGGACATCCCTACCAAAAAGCCAGGGTTTTGTCAATGAATCCAGCGAGTGGGATGTGACGGAGGTGTGAAGACTACAGCTATAAACAACTATTTTGAGCAAATTTCGACGATCTCGGCAAGGTGAATACCTGAGGAGCATGGAGGGCGGCAAGACAGCAACGAAAATGCCCTTAAAACCCACTCAAATGGTCTTGAAACACATTCAAACGCACTCCTATGAAGGATTATTTTCAAAGGCATGCCTGAGTATGGGGGCAAAGAGAAAAGGGCGTATTTATGGCCGCAGGGCCTCCTTATGGTGGGTCTATGCTCTCCGTATAAGCTGTTCCCGTTTGTGGTTTTTGGAAGGGGAGACTCCTACGGCCTTGTGGACCTTATCGGAATATTGGGAAAAGAACTGAAAGGGGCGGGCGCAAGAGAAAGGCCGGGGAACCTTCTTGATGGTAGGTTAAGATAGTTCAGCTGTTTCCCTCGATTTGGAAGGTGGCTCCACCGGCCAAGGTTCAATTAGCATGAAACGGGGGGTTCAGTCAAGGGTGAGGTCAAAAAATAGCCCCCAGGGGGAAGTGGCTTGACTGCAAAGCCTCTTCACTTAACCCCAGGGGCGTGACAGGCCGGTTGCAGTCAAACAAGCCTGCCCATTTCTTAAATATATCATGTCAGGCACGCAAAAGAAAGCCCAAGGGCTAGAAACTCACAGCTGGTGGTGGTGCGGCATCTGCGGAACCGGCACTTGGGGTCCCAACACCGATTTCACCCGACTTGTCGTTATAGATAACGAGGGGTGTCGGTTTGGGGTTGTGAAGACTCAGTAACACGCTGGCAGATAATGTCAACATAACCAAGAAGGCAGAGCCAACTGTGACCCTGCCGTTGCTCTTTGACAATTGAATATGGACTATTTACCAGGCATCCGTGTCACCGCTAGTATAGTTTTGGATGAAACGGCTAAGCTTAGATTTTTGGTCATCTGTTAGATCCCCAAATCGCACACCACGTCGTCTTATTGGTATAGACCCCAGAACGAATTTGTTAGCTATCTCGAAATCGCAAATGGTCTTAAATGGCAGCTTAAGAGAACAAAAACGAGCCGATAATACGTCTAATTCCCATGATTCTGCGCTGTCTTGGCAGCCAATGTAACGAAACGCAAGTCCACCCCTGCTTATATCTGTAATTTGACCCGGTTTGCGGAAATGAGGTCCAAGCACGGCATGTGCACTGCGCGTGACTTGGAACCGCTTATCTTTCCTCCGTTCGACCAGCTGTCCCATGACTTGTCTCCTTATCCTATCGTTGGTTAACGTTAAGAAGGCTAAGATAGGTAAATGGCCGTGGAAACAAAAAGGTGAGGATCTAAACTCCCAACAGAACACACTAGTCCTGTCAGGAGCCAGGTCGGCCCATTTTGAGGGCTTTGTGCATGTGAATTACCCCCGTGATGAGGGTCAAACGCTTGGGTAGGAACAACTTGTGCTAAAATATGAATAAGGGCAAAACTGGAAAAGTCAAGCCACTAGAACGTTTTTAAGAAGCATTAAGAGCACCACAACCACACCAGAAAGGAGGGGTGCTTAGATGGGCATTGAGGGGAGGCAGGGTGTGCACAATATATGGTGGGGCAGTTGAGAGAAGCCCGATCACTGATTGCTTGCCAGGAAAGACATTCATCATCAAATCGATTTTTTCACAGGTTTATATCGAATACCGGAATTTTGGGCTGAATCCTGGCGAATCTACTGTACACGCCAACGCCATTACTGAGAATGTCGTGTTCCTAAACGACAAATGACAATTCTAGCTCTTCCTGGAGGTTATCGTTTGAAAGGAGGAAATACGCTGGTTGACTTTAGTGCCTTTGCACTTTGGACACCGAAACCTCTTCTTGTCGTAGTCAGAGATTTTCATCGTTAACATAAACTTCCTATTGCATTTTTCGCAGAAGAACTCGTAGGTAGGCATGATAACGCTCCTGCTAGTTGTAAGGCTATGGCCGATACTTAATCTTCAAGCTGTACCGTTCACCGGTCAAAACCTTACAAGAACCGCTTGACATTGTCAATGACGCACACACGGACGTGCGACATTCTCTTTGGAGGATTTACGGGAAAACGCCATCGACCTTGCGAAAAAAAGTGTAGTTTTCGTTTAGAGACCTAAAAGATTTGAACTTCCAAATAGTTACCCCTGATAGCAGGTACCTATAATCGGCACTTCGAAGTCAATAGTGTGGATATGTAACCGGTATCGGTGCTCCAGGTGTAACGATGTGGATAACCGATTGTGGATTGACCGACGCGTAAGCGGCGGGCAATACACAATCGGGTTGATCTACGGGTTCGGCCTCTCGTTTCGTCTTGCCCTAACCGACGGGCATCAAGAGGATGTGCCCTTGCAGCCTCTTGCCCCCCACGGAGACAGAGGTCCTTCCTTGATCGTCACGGATCGGGGAAAAGTCTGAGACCTTCCCGAATCGCGCCTATTGCCCTGTTGACGCTTGAAGTCAGCGTACGCCTTGTAGTTCAGCCGGAGGTTGTTTCGGTATGAAAGATTGCCCACCAGACTCATCAGGGGCTGGCGGCGTCCCCACAGGTTGCCCCAAACCCGGCGCAAAATGCGAGGCAAGGAATAGAAGTCTCGATCGCAGGCAAGCATTTCTTCGATAATGTCGTCCATAGACAGATGCTTGTACCGAGCCACCGGGAAAGTCAAGGTGTAGTATTTCCAGTCTTCCGGGAACTCATCGAGGGGGATGCGGTTCTCCGCTTTCATCTGGTCCCACAGGCGAGTGCCGGGCAAGGGTGTCAGAAACAGCACGTTGAGATTGTCCACTCCGTACCGGCTGGCCGTCTCGGCGATACGTCTGCCGATGCCCGGTGCGTCTATGTCCAAACCGATGATAAAGGAACCCACGACCAGGGTGTTGTGCTGCTGGATGCGCCGCACGGAGGCGCGGAAGTCGCGGCCTTTTAGAAGGTTGAACTTCTTGCCGAGTTCCCGAAGCCCTTCCGGCGTGGGGGACTCAAAGCCGATGAAGACGCCTCTACATCCGGCTTTCGCGGCCAACGTCAGGAGTTCTTCGTCGTCGGCGAAGTTGATGGTGGCCTGGGCAACCCATTCTTTTCGCAGGTTCGCCTGTGCCATGGCGTGGAACAGGTCCTTGGCGCGGGCGACGTGTTCAGGTCGCGTGCCAATCAGATTGTCGTCCACCACAAGAACACGTTTTTCACGAATCAAGCGGAATTCCCGCACGACATCCGCAATGGGTCGTTGCCGGTAGTGTGCCCCGTTGAACGCCGTCACGCTGCAAAAGCTGCAGTTCAATGGACACCCGCGTGTGGTCTGAATGGCTCCGAACGCATATCCCGTCGGCAGCAAATCATGACGCGCCGGCGGGACATCGTTCAGCTCGGCGCGCCCTCCGTCATACCGGCGCTTCAGGTTGCCATGCCGGGCGTCGTCCAGAACTTGCGGCCAGATGGCCTCGGCTTCCCCCGTGACCACCGAATCCACACGCGCCATGACCTCGTCTATGCACATGGTTGCCTGAATGCCGCCCATGACGACGGGAACGCCGAGACGCCGGAAGTGAGCGGCCACTTCGTAGGCGCGGTTCGCCTGCGAGGTGAAAGCGGTAATGCCCACCAGGTCCGGCCGAGGCATGGCCGGATAGTCCGGCGCGCCGAGGTTCTCGTCCACGATTGAGATTTCCCACTCCGGTGGGGTCAGACCCGCGAGAGCCATAAGGCTGAGCGGTTTCCACACGCGGTAACGGTTCCATCGGCTCTCCTTTACTCTGACGATGCTGACAAGCGGGTTGGATGGGTTGATCAGATACAGTTGCATGGCGTGCTCTCGCTTATAGCTGGAAATATGCTTTGTACCCCTCTCTCCCTCAGTGGGAGTCCAAATAGTATGGAAGGTCGCAATTTCCATTCGTTGGCCGAACGATAATACTGAGAGGCAGCAAGGGAAGAAAGCCCATGACGATAGCACATTCTACTGAGACCATTATAATTGCTTAGCCGCGAGTCCCTTGCTGTCCTTTCTAGTGGAATATTAGATGTCTGCCCTGCACCATTTGCGTAACTTATTGGGCTGTTTCAACAGCTCATTTTCCGTAATATCTAATCGTTCATGAATACACCGTATCAAATCAATCGCTTCTCGGGCTTTCGCTGCACTTTTTAGGGTTCATGCCATATATCTTGGCAGTAGGTGTCGATCTCGTCATTTATACTTCACCGCATAGACCGGTACCCACCTGGGACACCATTTGCGGAGAGAACTATCTGCCACAACTGGTTTTCCCTTGCGCGGAAGGACCCGGCGCAGGACAATAGATAATACTTCCACATCCGGTAGAATCGCTCGTCGTAGTATTCCTTAAGGATGTCCCAGTTCTCATGGAAATTCCGAAACCACTCCATAAGGGTCTTATCGTAGTCCGGACCAAAACTATGCCAGTCTTCAAGAACGAACACGCCCTCGATGGCAGAGCATATTTGCTTCGCAGACGGCAGCATGGAATTCGGAAAGATGTAACGCTCGATCCAGGGGTCGTTCCTGGTAACAGACCTGATTCCACCGATGGTTTGCAGTAGGAAGAGCCCCCGATCCTTCAGACAATTCCTGACTATGCGCATGAAAGTGGTGTAGTTCTTGTAACCGACGTGTTCGAACATGCCTATAGATAAAATGCGATCAAAAGTCTCTTCAATGTTACGGTAATCCTGCAGCCGGATATCAACCGGAAGTCCTCGGCACAACTCTTTTCCGAACTTTGCCTGTTGTTCAGAAACGGTGATGCCGACAACTTCGACTTGGTACCGCTCAGCGACGAATTTGGCGGTTCCACCCCAACCACACCCGATGTCCAGAACTCGCATGCCCGGACGCAAGCCCAGTTTCCGGCACACTAAGTCCAGCTTGGCTTCCTGCGCTTCATCTAGTATGGACGCATTTTTCCAATAGCCGCAGCTATAAATTAACCGCTCGCCGAGCATGTACCTGTATAGGTTGTTGCCAATATCGTAGTGTCCCTGCCCGATCTGAAAGGCACGGGACGGCTTCTGGAGGTTAAGCAGCTTAGACTTCAGAACCTCGAAAAACTCCGTCCGTGTCTTGACCTTTGTATCCAGTTCTGCCCGCAAAATCCTATGAAAGAACTTGTCAAGTCTGTCGCAATCCCACCAGCCGTCCATGTAGGATTCACCCAATCCAAGTGAACCTTCCGCCAGCAATCTTGCATAAAAATCATCGTTATGGACCTGAAGATCCCAAGGACGGTTCCCGCCTATTTTAATGTCGGCAAAGGACAACAGTTGTTCTATTTTGTTTCGGAAATTGGCGTGAGCATTGCCATCCCCGGTGCTGGAAATAAAGGCGTCATCAATGAGTCCGGGGCAAGTGTTTTTCACATAGTCCTTTACAATAGAGAATAGCTTCCTGCTGGGGGCGATGTGCCCTCCTAC
>Ga0255454_1032_pt1 | contig 10874 bp, 8 predicted proteins | sample ANMaggQBNCT01K10_FD_182653 | JGI IMG/M metagenome (GOLD analysis project Ga0255454, IMG submission 182653) | Sediment cell enrichment communities from methane seep in Santa Monica Basin, California, United Staets - ANME aggregate JGI... | ecosystem: Environmental > Aquatic > Marine > Cold seeps >... | reverse complement strand
AGAAGGCCCGTTTATCCACAGCATGAACACATCTTCATCAAAAGCTCTCAGCACATACTCTTCGGCTGCGATGTTGAAAAACGGGTCGGTTTCTGTTCTGTCGATCAGGATCATACAAAATTGCTTTTTTAAAATACGGAATTAAGTATCTTTGAATAGCAATGATCATTAAAAAGGTAAAGATAATGAATACTTCTTCAATCAAATTTTGTATCCTGGCCATGCTGGCTGTAATCATGGTGTCATGTTCAGTCCTGGAACAGGCCAACGAGATGAAAACTTTTGCAAAATGCGAATTTCGCCTGAAAAATATGCAGGATGTGACCCTTGCAGGTGTTGATGTGACTGATGTTGACCAGTTTAGTGACCTCAGTTACTCTGAAGCGACTAACATCACCATGACTACTGTCAAGGGTAAGTTGCCGTTATATTTTATACTGAATGTCGAGGTGCGTAACCCGAATCCTGAAAAGGCCTCTATGAACCGCTTTTTATGGGACCTCTTCATTGATGATATTAAGATCACCAGCGGTAAAGTGATCAAGGATGTTAAGGTTCCGCCTGATGGTGGTATTGCCGTTATGCCTATCGAGGTAAGCATTGACCTCTTCGAGGTTCTCACTGGTGAATCAGCGGATGCCGTGGCTAATTTTGCAATTAACCTGTCAGGTAGTGGAGGAACGCCAAGCCGTGTTAAACTCCGGGCTAAGCCCACGGTCAATGTTGGTACGACCCAGGTTAAATATCCGGGGTTTTTTACGATAGAGGAGGAGTTTGTGGCGGAATAGGAATAGGTATAAGGTGCAAGGTGCAGGGTATCCAGTATCCAGCATCCAGTATCTAGTATCCGATTGTTACCATAATACGTATTCTTTATACGCCAATCTATATTTTTTTAATTTTGCCAGTTGATGGAGAACCTGAAATCATTTCTGGATAAGGATATCTTTAAGATCGTTGCTTCTGCGGCCCGGGAGATTGGTGTCGATGCTTATGTGATCGGAGGATATGTGCGTGACAGGATCATGGATCGTGAAACAGCTGATATTGACATTGTGGCCATCGGAAGTGGTATTGAACTTGCCCGTAAGGTTGCGGAAAAGCTGGGTGATAACACCAGGGTCAACTATTTTAAGAACTTTGGAACGGCCATGCTGCGGCATCATGAAACACAGATGCTGGTTGTCGAATTCGTTGGGGCGAGAAAGGAATCCTACAGCCGGGATTCGCGCAAGCCGGTCGTAGAGGATGGCACCCTCGAGGATGATCAGAACCGCCGTGATTTTACCATTAATGCAATGGCTATCAGTTTGCAGGAGAATGATTATGGCCGTTTGCTTGACCCTTTCGACGGAATAGGGGATATAGAGCGCAAGATAATACGTACCCCGCTCGATCCTGATATTACATATTCTGACGATCCCTTGCGCATGATGCGTGCCATCAGGTTTGCAACGCAGCTGGGATTCACGATCGAGGAACACTCTTTTGAAGCCATCCACAGGAACAGGGAGAGGATAAAGATTGTCTCCGGCGAAAGGGTTACAGATGAACTGAATAAGATCATCCTTGCCGACCGGCCGTCATATGGCTTTAAAGCCCTGGAAAAAGCAGGCTTGCTGCAGATCATATTTCCGGAGTTCGTTGCCCTGAAAGGTGCGGAAACAGTTGAAGGCAAAGGCCATAAGGATAACTTTCTCCATACCCTGCAGGTACTCGATAATTTATCGGAACATACCGGCGACCTATGGCTGAGGTGGGCTGCCATATTACATGATATCGCAAAGCCGGCAACGAAACGATATGATAAGAAGATCGGATGGACCTTCCACTCGCATGAATTTGTCGGGGCGCGGATGGTGCCTAAGATCTTTAAGCATATGAAGCTTCCCATGAATGAGAAGATGCGCTATGTGCAGAAACTGGTTTTGCTGCACCTCCGGCCTATCGTCCTGGCACAGGAGGAAGTCACCGATTCAGCGATCCGAAGGCTGTTGTTTGAGGCCGGCGATGATATTGATGACCTCATGATACTTTGTGAAGCAGACATCACCTCTAAGAATTCGGCTAAAGTCAGGCGCTACCTGAAGAACTTTATTCTTGTTCGCAGAAAACTTGTTGAAATAGAGGACAAGGACAGGATCAGGAATTTCCAGCCACCGGTGAGCGGAGAGTTGATCATGGAAACCTTCGGCATACAGCCATGCAGGGATGTTGGTACTATCAAAAATGCGATCAAAGATGCTATCATTGAGGGAATTATCCCTAATGAATATGAGGCTGCCTTTGGGTTTATGCTTGAGAAAGGGAAGGAACTGGGACTGAGGCCGGTAGGCAGTAGGCAGTAGGCAGTAGGCGGTAGGTGGTAGGCAGTAGGCTAAATGTAGAATGTCAAATGTAGAATGTCAAATGTAGAATGTAGAATGTAGAATGCGTGTTAAGCAAAAATACCTGATCGTAGTTGCCGGCCCTACTGCTATTGGCAAAACCGCCTTCAGCATTAAGCTTGCAAAGCATTATAAAACTGAGATACTCTCTGCTGATTCACGACAGTTTTACAGCGAAATGCGCATCGGGACGGCATACCCTGAGCCGGAGGAACTGGCGGCTGTGAAACACCATTTCATAGGCAATCTTTCCATTAAGGATGAGTATAATGTTGCCCGTTATGAAGCAGAAGCACTGGCATTGCTTGATGAACTCTTTCTGAAACATGATGTCGTTATTTTAAGCGGGGGCTCGGGGCTCTATATTGATGCAATATGCAAGGGCATCGACGAGCTGCCCGACCATGACCCCGTATTAAGGCAAAAGCTGAAAGAAGAGCTGGAGCAGGAAGGCATAGAGGCATTTGGTGAGAAACTCAAAAAACTCGACCCGGAGTATTATGAAGTGGTCGACCTGAATAATCCGAACAGGTTGCTCCGTGCTCTTGAAGTGTGTTTGCAAACAGGTGAAACATACACCTCCCTGCGTAAGAATACTTCTAAATCAAGATCATTTAATATCATCAGGATCGCTTTGAATACTGAGCGCGAGCTGCTGTTCCAAAGAATATCTGAGCGTGTGGATAAAATGATGGAAAAAGGCCTGTCGGCAGAGGCCGGGTCATTATTGCCTTTTCGTGAACGCAATGCCCTGAATACCGTTGGATACAAAGAATTATTCGCATATTTTGATGGAGATGTTACATTGGAGCGGGCCGTGGAAAATATCAAGACCAACACCCGGAGGTATGCTAAACGTCAGCTAAGCTGGTTAAAAAGGGATGAAGAGATACATTGGTTCGAACCTGATGATTTCGAGACTGCAATAAAATTCCTATCCCGTCACATAGTCCCATAGTCACACATCTTCTTTATGATACCTTATCAAGCCGTCAATAGGTGCCTGTTCGATCCTTCCGATAGAGACCCCTTGCTGCCATGCTGCCTCATTGAGGATATGGCGAAAGTGAAAAGCCACCGAGCCAACGAAGCTAACCGGTAAGAGTTTGTACCTGTTGTATTTTGAGACTGACTCCGAGAAAAACTCAATAAATGAAGAAAAAAGGATCTCCCTCACATCGTCGTGGTGTTCGTGTTTTGACAGGAATCGCGTAAAGGAGGCCATATAGCTGCTTGGGTTGCCATCATTATAGACTGACCTCAGAATATCCTCCAGCGTGTATTGAAATTCTTCGTCAAATGCATCGATGATCTCTTTTGCAAGCTTCTTCTTAAGGTATGCGGTGAGGAATTTACGGCCGATGTAAGCACCACTGCCTTCATCTCCGAACATATATCCGAGGGAGGGGACATTGTGTGTGATCTTCTCCCCGTCGTATGAACATGAGTTGGCACCGGTTCCCAATATGCAGGCGATCCCTTCGCTTCTTCCCAGCAGGGCACGTGCAGCAGCCAGCAGGTCATGTTGCACCTCGATTTTAGCTTCCGGAAAATGATCTTTCAGGGCTGTGCTGACAACAGCACAATTATTCTCGGTTGAACATCCCGAACCATAGTAGTATATCTTACTTACATCAGCCCCGCTGATCTCAGTGATCATTTCATCGGAAAGGATCTTTTGTATGACATCAGGGGCCATGTAATATGGATTGAACCCCGAAGTGTGGTGGGTAATAACATCATTATCTTTTAAAAGTGCCCAGGTGGTTTTGGTAGCACCGCTATCGGCGATCAGGATCATAGGTCAATATTATTTTGGGATAAAGATAATCAATCCGGGAATTAGATATCCAGCATCCGGTAACAAGTGCCTAAAGTGAGCTAAAGTGAGCTAAAGTTTGGAGTTAACCAGCAGCCAGTGACCAGCAACCAGCAGCCAGTGACCAGCAACCAGCAACCAGCTGTATAATTATTACCCAATACTTACTTCCTGCAATTGCATCTCTGCAAGCTGCAAATTCACCATTGCATCAGCCTCGCGGCTATAGTATATTTGATATGTAAACAGTGATTTGCCGTACTGTATCAAAATTTCCGGAGGATGCCCTGATGAAAAAGTATGGAAAGGTTTTGATCGTTGATGCCGGCGAGGGAGCCCTTGCCGGCCTTCGCATGTTGCTGAAGGATTACTTCAGTGAAATTGATTGTGAGAGAAACCCGAACCTAATCCCGTCATATCTTGGCAGGGGAGTATATGATGTGTATATCCTCGATATGAATTTCAATAGTGGCAGGCACAATGGCAATGAGGGGATCTTCTGGATGAACAAGATCTTCGAAACTGACCCCGGCGCGGCTGTGATCCTTACAACCTCTAATGGCAGTGTCGATACGGCAGTCAGGGCCATTAAGGCCGGGGCTGCAGATCTTATTCAAAAACCTTGGAGTGATGACAAGATGAGAGAGGTAATCTTATCTGTACGCAAATCCGGAAGATCAGGCAGCCATGTAGCAACAAATAAGGCTGTCGACAGGCGAAAACGACGGGTTCTCAGCATTATTGGTTCATCGGAACCAATAAAAAAGATACTGTTACAGATGTCGAAAGTGGCTGCCACTGACGCCAATGTCCTGATCACCGGTGAAAACGGTACCGGCAAGGAACTTGTGGCCCGTGCCATTCACAACCAATCAAACAGGATTGGCGAGACCTTTGTGAGTGTGGATATGGGTTCTATCAGCGGAAGCCTGTTCGAGAGCGAGCTGTTTGGACATAAGAAGGGTGCATTTACCGATGCCGGGGAGGATCGCCCGGGAAGGTTCGAGTCGGCTGATGGTGGAACCCTCTTCCTGGATGAGATCGGGAACCTGCCCCTTGCATTACAGCCTAAACTTTTGTCGGCCCTGCAAAACCGGGAGATTGTCAGGGTTGGGACTAACAGGCATGTGCCAGTAGATATCCGCCTGATCACAGCAACAAATATGCCTCTTGAAAGGATGGTTCGGGAGGGCAGGTTCAGGGGAGACCTGTTATACAGAATGAATACTATAACGATCCATGTGCCTCCCTTGCGCCAGCGGAAGCCTGATATAAAACCTTTGTTCGATCATTTCAAAGAAAAATATGAAACAAAATATTCAAAACCCGGATTGGAGGTAGACGCTGCAGTGTTTGATAAACTTATTTCCTGGCATTGGCCGGGCAACGTTCGCGAGCTGGAACATGCTGTAGAAAAGGCCGTGATAATGAGTGAGTCGGGATGCCTCGGCCCGGAGGATTTTGCCTTCAATCTTAACAAGGGCATTGTTATTGCAGGAGAGCCGGAATGCTATAACCTTGCAAAGAATGAAATGCGTATCATAAACCAGGCCATTGAGCGATGCCGGGGAAACCTGTCGCAGGCATCACGCATTCTGGGCATCACCAGGAAGACGCTTTACAATAAAATCTCTAAATACGGCATATAGGTGCTAGGTGTTGGGTGTTAGGTGGAGCTCCTTACTCTTACTTCATAGCTCTTCACTACCAATCATAACTAATCATTTATCATTTGGATCTCATCATTCAGCATCCCCGCACCCCGTCCCTCGTCCCTCGTCCCCCGTCTTATCTATTTCTTCGTTTCCTTTTTATCCGAAAGATTCACATTAAGGTCTTGTATCGGATAAGGAATCGTGATATTGGCCTCTTTGAAAGCTTGAAAAATAGCAAGGTTCAGGTCGCTGCGGATACTGAGGCGTGAGTTAACTTCCAATGTGTATGCATAAAGTCTGAAGTTCAAAGCAAAATCTCCATATCCGAAGAATATTGCAAAGGCCTCAGGGTTTTTGGTGACATCATCGTGAAGTTTCGCCTGCATCACCAGGATATCAATGATCTCCTGTGGGTCAGAACCGTATTCGGTGCCAACATCTATCTCAATACGCAATATGGGATCCGACAGTGTCAGGTTGATCAGCTCTTCTGAAATGAGTTTCCCATTGGGGACGATCACCTCTGATCCATCGTAGGTCTTTATTATGCTTGAGCGTATTCCGATCTCTTCAACTTTACCTTCCTTTTCGCCAAACTGTATGGTATCGCCAACCTGAATAGGCCGCTCAAATATCAGTATGAATCCCGATATCAGGTTGTTGATAAGATCCTGTAACCCAAAACCGATACCAACACCGAGAGCTCCGATAAGGATAGTGAGTTTAGTCATATCGACGCCCAGCACAGTCAGCGAAAGGATGAAACCGAAGGTGATAATGGTATACCTTACAATCAGGCTGATAATCCCGGGAATTCCCCGGCCAAATTTCACTCTCGGAAACAGCTCCTTTTCAAGCAATAACCTGATAAAACGTGCAAGCCATATTGCCAGAAAAATGGTAAGTCCGAACAAAATGATACCTCTCAGGGAAATGGTCATGTCGTCGTTGACTTTCCACTGGGAATGGAATATATCCTCCAGCCATCCGATCACTTCATTATAAATGAGAAACCTTTTGAGTACGATCATTAGCCAGTAAATTACGGCCAGCAGTTTTACAACCCTGATTATCCTGTTTACAAGCTTGTCACCGTATTCGCGGACCGTACCATGCACTTGAGATGTATTACCCATGATGATCAGGGTAAAGAACCCATCAATGATGTTCACACTGACACTGATCAGCAAGCCGGCCATAATGCTGATAATTATGCCTTTGAACATATAAAATCCAAATGCGACATAGCCGAAAATATTTGCAACGAGTGACACAAGCAAGATGATCAGGGCCAGCCAGAGGAATATATCCATCCATCTGATATTGCGCTTTGCAGCGTTTTTATACTTACGGCTTCTCCTGATGATAAACCAAATAACATAAGCAGTAGTTGCTACTAACACAAACAGGAGCAGGTAGCCCGGCAGAGGATAGTTTCCATACTTAACCGTATCCACCAATTTCTCAAAAATGAACAAGGCACTTATTGAAAAGAGATAAATGTGTGTTTTTTTTGGAAGCACCTGCATGGCTACTACAAGCAATGGAATGATGATCAATATGGAACTCATGTCCCTGAATACATCGGGTGCTTTGGGATATAACAGAAGGCCAAGGAAAATGGCCAGTGTAAGTGATACAGCTACCGGCTGTTTAAAGATCTTAAGGAATTTGGCTATCCGTTCATCATCCGTATCCAGTGTCCATTTTTTGAGTTTTCTCCTGATGTAATATGAAACGGTCAGCAGGAACAGGAAGATCCCAAGATGAAGATATACCCAATATTCATAAATACTGTAAAACCCGCTTAATCCAACTCTGAAAGCAGTTATGGTCGACTGGTAGACTTCTACAGGACTGATGGCCTCATCCCTGAGGGTGTCTGATTCCCAAATGGCAGGATGTGTTTTCCTCAGGTGGTTTCGACGAACCATCTCCTCTGTTGCAAGCATTTGTGTGATGAGTTTCTCCAATTCCTGGCTTTCTGTGAGAAGCTGATCGGCCATTGCCAATAACTCATTACCCAGGGTAGAGATTATTTCCCTCTTTTCCAGGACTTCAGCCAATATCGATTCTGAACGAATGCGTAAGGATTCAGATAGCGGTTCCGGTTCACTGGTCTCTAATGTCAGCGTCCAGTTTCTTGCAATGAAATCCGTTTTGTCCCACTGGCCTGATAATTCTTTTGATTTCTTGTCCAGATCATTTTTTAAACTCTTGATAGATGACTGTAAGAGCGTAAGTTGATTCTTATAATTTTGATGCAACCTGTAACCGATATCTTCCTGATCATACCCCTCTAATTCAATGTAGATGGTGTCGATTGTCCCGATTACTTCTGCCAGCCTGTTTGAATAGTCGGCCATCAGTGTGGAATCCGGCAGGCTTTTACTAATTTCTGAAAGTATCGTTGAGCTGGCTTCGGCACTGCTGATAATATCCGTAGCATCAATGGGAATAATTGTATCCGGTACTTCCCAGATAGGTTCCAGAATAGCGGTTGTAATATTGCTCTGGGCGTTCGCCTGTGATGTGATCAGAAGTAGCGAACACAGCAATACAAAGATAATTTGGCTAATAGGTGCTTTTATTTTTTTCATAATCAGGATAAAGATACGAAAACTTAATGCTTGATTAAATGTTCAGCTCTAACTGGCTACTGGTCACTGGCTACTGGTTACTGGTTCCGCAAATGTGCAACGATTATTTAGATGTGTAAACAGGGTTTTCTATAGGCAATTTGGAACCTGTATTCTCTTGCAGATAAATTAATTTTCTTTTCAGTTCACTAACTTTCTCAGGATAGATGTCCGCTAAGTTATTGCTTTCTCCGGGATCATTTTCAAGGTCGTATAGCTCTGTTATATCGGGTTCATAGAATTCAATCAGTTTCCATTTGCCGGACCTGATGGCTGCTCCGGGGGTCCAGCCGCTGGAATGATAATGCGGATAGTGCCAGAATATATATTCTCTTTCCAATTCTTTGGTGCCATGCAGTAGTGGCGATAAATTTGCTCCATCCGTGTGTTGATCCGGCATTGGTGTAATACCGGCAAGTTCGAGGATAGTAGGGTAGAAGTCCATGCTGATTACAGGCTTATCACAGACTGACGACATATTCATTTCCGGCGTTTTAATTATCAGGGGTACCCTGATGCCTCCTTCATAACACCATCCTTTGCCCGCCCTTAATGGCTTCACTGAGGTGGGGGCCGTCCAGTTTGGGTTGGTTATCGTGGAGAGCCCGCCGTTATCAGAAGTAAGGATGATTACGGTATTATCAGAAATACCGAGATCCTCAATTGTGCCAAGCAAGCGGCCTATGTTTACATCCAGGGCATGCACCATGGAAGCATAATCGGCATTTAGCTGTTGTTGCGTGGTAAACGCCATATGTTCCGGCATCCGTTCCGCATCAGGTTCTCCTAATTCATAGAGCTTATCCCGATAGTGGCCTGCATATTCATTGTTCGCCTGTATGGGGGTATGAACTGTATAGAATGATAAATAAAGTAAAAAAGGCCGGTCATTATTTGCTTTCATAAATCTGATAGATTCATCTGTGAGCCTGTCAGTAAGATATTCCCCTTCGGGTCCATCGCTGAGCTTCGGATTCTTATATGGCGTATAATATCCTCCCGGTGGGGATCCTCGGTGGTGCCCACCAATATTGACATCAAAACCCTGATCCTCCGGAAAGAAACCTTCATCACCGAGATGCCATTTTCCTGCAAAGAATGTATTATATCCGTTTTGCTTCAGTGCTTCAGCCAGTGTTATTTCTTCAAGAGCAAGCTTATTTTGATCTATGGCCCCCGTTAATTCCCTGTTCTTCGGGTCATCTCCAGGTATCCAATCTGTAATATTCACTCTGGAGGGGTATTTTCCGGTCATGATGGCTGCCCTGGTGGGTGAACAGACCGGGCAGGCAGCGTAAGCATTGGTAAATAGCATGCTCTCTGATGCCAGTTTGTCAATGTTAGGCGTTTCATGGAAATCACTGCCATAACAGGCCAGGTCGGTCCAGCCGAGGTCATCCACCAGTACGAAAACAAAGTTTGGCGGTTTTTCTTCGATTTCATGGCAACTCTCAAAAAATAAAACGAATAAGACGAGAGAAAAAAGAATTGTAAAGAGTTTTAACATATTTCAAAATTAGGAAGAAAGTTTAATTTATACAGCAACCAGTAACCAGCAGCCAGTAACCAGCAGCCAATTTCTAAAACGTTTCTGTGCCTGAAAAATAGAATCCTTTTGACCTGTGGCCAAAACCAACATCAAAGTTGATGTTTGTCCGGAAGTGCTTATTGATCATAAAGCGGAAGCCGAAGCCTGCTCCGGGCTGGAGGTAGGCGAACAATGGGACATTGGTAGTCCTGTTTGATGCTGTTGTAACATTTAAGAAGAGGACACCTCCCAGTATCTTGCTGCATTGTGTGATTGGAAACCGGTACTCCACTTCTCCATATACCAAGTCTTCGCCACGATAACGCCCGGCAACATACGCTCTGCCTGAGCGACCTTTCTGGTCTTCCCCCAGGGCCATTAAGGTTAAGTATGGTTGGTTACCCGTAATCAGGAAATTTCCGTAAACCCAGAAGGCCACCAGGTGCCGTGGTGTTTTTTTTGATAAGCCTACATAAGTCCTGAATTCCAGCCAGAGGGATGATGAATTCTGGTCACTTCCGAGGAAGGTAGGATTATAGCGGTAATTGATATTAGCGTAATATCCCTTATAGGGCGGGAATCATAGGCAAGATTCAAGCTGATTCCGGAGAGAGTGTATTTTTCCGGATTAAAATCATACAGCTTCGAATATAAATAATGCGGTGTTAATTGCTTTGGGAGGGTGTCCATCTCAAGCAAATTATCTTTTATATTGGTATATAGATCGAGGTGGTAGCCCGCACCGGCATAAAAGTATTTTTTGACCTTATAATTTATGATCTCATGAAACTTGATGTAGTCGTAATCCATAGGGTATGCTCCGTCCGTCTTTTCAAGATCGGCTCC
>Ga0255454_1031_pt1 | contig 10910 bp, 14 predicted proteins | sample ANMaggQBNCT01K10_FD_182653 | JGI IMG/M metagenome (GOLD analysis project Ga0255454, IMG submission 182653) | Sediment cell enrichment communities from methane seep in Santa Monica Basin, California, United Staets - ANME aggregate JGI... | ecosystem: Environmental > Aquatic > Marine > Cold seeps >... | reverse complement strand
GGAGATCTGGCCGTTTTTTTTTCTCATCATCGGCGTTTTGATCATTGCTGGAGCACTATATACTCTAACCCGCAAACGACAAAGCTAATTTCTATTTCAGCTCCTAAACCTACCCTTTTTTCCTTGATAAGCAAGAAGAAAACAATTTCTTCCTTTCACCAATGTTTTCTGGAAAAATTGAATTATGTATGAACGGGTCTCTGGGTTTTGAAATGGGGTCGCTGGGATTTGAACCCAGGATCTCACGCGCCCCGGGCGTGAATCTTAGACCAAGCTCGACTACGACCCCACTATATTTTCAAGATTCTCTAGGGTGCAAAAATCAATACAAAGCTAATGAAAATAAATGTTCTGGATTAAAATATAATTCTGTTGAATGTATTGCTTTATAATCTTAGATAATTTTTTCAAAGAATGATTTTATTTTCAATTATTATGTTTTTTGTGATATTGTCAGACTAAATTGGTTGTTAACACCTTAAGAACCATTAATTTCGATTAATTTACAGTAATTCTTAATTATATCGTTTAGCCACATAACTTTCATCTGAGGAATTTAATATGGTTGAACTAGATTTTGGCGGTGTTAAAGAAAATGTTGTTACAAGAAGCGAGTTTACTGTAAAGCAGGCTAAAAAAGTACTAGAAAATGAAGTAATTGCCTCACTTGGGTATGGGATTCAAGGTCGGGCACAATCACTCAATATGCGAGACAATGGTGTTGAAGTCATAATTGGACAGGAAAACACCGGGTTTCATAAACGCTATTTTGATTTAGCGGTAGAGGATGGTTGGGTTCCTGGAGAAACCCTTTTTTCGATGGAAGAAGCCTCTAAAAGAGCTACAATAAAGCAATTTTTGCTTACTGATGCAGGACAAAGTGCTACTTGGCCAAAAGTGAAAGCTACTCTTAAGACTGGTGACGCTCTTTATTTCTCAGCTGGATTTTCAATTGTGTATAGGCAAATAACTGGAGTTGTTCCTCCAAAGGATATTGATGTTATTATGGTTGCTCCAAAAGGGTCTGGAACCTCTGTTCGAAGAAACTTCCTAGCGGGTAGTGGAATTAATAGTAGTTATGCGATTTATCAAGATTCTACAGGCAAGGCTGAGCAACGAGTGAAAGCTTTAGGTATTGCAATTGGATCAGGCTATCTTTTTCCAACTACTTTTGAAAATGAGGTCTATAGTGATTTAACTGGTGAACGCGGAGTTCTCATGGGAGCAATTGCCGGAATTATGGAAGCTCAATATAATACACTTAGAGAAAACGGTCATAGCCCCAGTGAAGCATTCAACGAGACAGTTGAAGAGTTAACTCAGAGTCTAATTCGATTAGTTGACGAAAATGGTATGGACTGGATGTTTAAAAATTGTAGTGAAACAGCTAGAATAGGTGCTTTGAGATGGAGAACTCGTTTTCGGGATTGTACTAAACCTCTATTTGATTCCTTATATGAACTTGTGGTTTCTGGAGAAGAGACAAGAATTGTTTTTGAAAAAAGTGCAGATCCAAACTATAGGAAAAAACTGCAAGATGAAGTGGAGAAAATGGGTGCCTCTGAACTATGGCGAGCTGCATCTACTGTTAGATCGCTTAGACCTGAATAGAAAAAGACTTAATTCTCTTTTTTTCTATAGAAACAACCACAGAGATTCTGTTTTAATCATAATTTAGTTCTTCACTATGATTTTCCATTATTATAGATCATGTCTTCAAAAAAAAATTTACAGCTTCGTTTCTTTTGGTTTTGTTCTTCTTTTTTGAGATTCTATCCAAAAAAGGCTCCATCCAATTGGCCATAGAAAAATTGCTGCTGGGAAGATTAATGTTAAAACTATTCTGCTTATAATTTTCACGGTTTCTGATTTTGCATCTTATGTATTATTATGTTGTTAATATTCTCGTGTATACCAGCAAAATATTTTAGATTTTAATAGAGATTTGTGAAAACATTTGCCTTTATAAAATATATATTATTCAATGCAAGAATGTTATTGAAAATATAAATTTTGTTTGTCTAATGTTTTGAATTTACCTTTAATACTATCTTTTACAGTTTTGTGAAATGAGAGAATTTATTGAATGAAATCCTTATTTTTTGACTATCTGAATTGATCTACCGGTGTGCTTTTTTATTGCTTCAAACCATGCTTTATTTGAAATCGCGTTCAGGTTAACTTCAGTATTGTCTCCTTTTTCAGAAGCTGAACGTTTGATGTTCCAAACAATTTCTTCATGAAGCTGCATAATTTCAAAATGGTCATCTCTGTTGCTAAAAATACGAAAATGCTTTGTAAAGTTTTTAAAGAAAGCCTGTTTATGTCGAGGATATGCGTGAGAAAAAGGACATTTGTAAAATTCATCTTTTTTTAATGTCTTAGATTCGTTGATTTTGTTCATTATTTTTTCACCTTAACTATCAATTATCAGATTTGAACTTTTAATATATAAGACTTAGACTTTTTCGAATGCTAAATGATATATCTTGTTCATTTAACTTGGGATACTATAATTGGTCTTTTTAACAGCATTTCAATAGATCTGAGAAGTTGATAACCAAATAAAATTGCTGCAACATAAGTGGGCCATAAAATCACTGGCCAGTTTCCGGGATAATAATCCCATAATCCAGCGTAAACTGCAAATAATTCCATAACTGCCATAGCGGCTAATCCAAAAAATCCAATGAATATTTGCTCTTTTATTTCCTTTTTTCCACTTTTATTTCTGCGCAAAAGTAGTAATGTTGTCCAACTTGTTATGAAAACAAATAATAATATATACCAGTTTGAATTGAACTCAAATATTATTTCCATGGCGATCTCCTTACATCATTTAGTTATAAAAACTTTATTAGTTTTTATGAGAGATTTTTCGTCGGATTTTACTTTTTTTCCAACACTCATGACAAAACACAGCTCTATTTTCATCTGGTTTGAAAGGAACCTCACATGATTTTCCACATTTGCTACAAACAGCTTTGGAAATTGAATTTTTGTTCTTGGATTGGGTAAATAGTTTGTAACGCTGTAATCTAGGCCAGCCAGTTTTAGCGAATTTTAACCTTGTTGGATTGGTTTTTATCCATCTCATCATATGAAAGAAACTTTTCGCCCTTTTTGATTCCCTATCTGCAATTGGTTCATAGCCTAAATTTCTTATTTCATCCAAATATGATGTTTCTATAAGCCTTTGGGGTTCACCTGTGACTCTAACTCTACTAATTAGTTCCTCTCCATATTTTTCTTTGAGGTCATCTGCTGCTCTATCAAAAATGCTCCCTTGGCAAATTTGAATTTCCTCTTGAGGTTTTCTTTTTAATTTTTTTAGTAGTTTAAATATTATTTGTGAGGCTTCTTGTAAGTATGTTTTTTCATAAAATAATTCTTGATAATACTTGACATCAAGTATCTCGTAAGTGAACTGATCTGTTTCTTCTCTATAAGCTCCTACCACAACACCAAAAAGTAAATCTCCGCTTCCTGCATCATCCACAATTATTGTCAAATGATATACGCTTCCGTTTTCTTCATGAATTCTATTGGTTCTATAAAAACAGTCCCCTGATCAATATTGGAAAATAACTTGGGATAATTTCTTAATACACCTTTTGTTTTGAACTCGAAAGAAGAATTAAAAAACTGATATTATTTAGTTAAAAATTACTATGCAAAACCTTAAAAACAAAAAGTTTCTAAACATAATAAGCTCAATTTTAATTAAATTAAGTAGGGTCTAATCTAATGAGTTGGTTAAAATAGTTGAGTTATCAAGCGGTAAATCTAATAATCTTAGTATAAAAGAATTAATGTCAAAAAATGTAATTACAACTACACTAGAACAGACTTTGTATGATGCTGCTAGAGTAATGGGTGAGAAACATATTGGCAGCTTAGTGGTTATGGTATATGATACTCCTGTTGGTATGGTGACTGAAAGAGATCTTTTGAATACTGTTAGTCAAGGAGTTGATCTAGAGAAAGATTGGATAGGTGGCGGCGATAGCATACGAGATCAATAAGTTGAGTCAATAATGTCTTATCCGGTTACAAAAATTTGTTCCTCTTCCTCTTTGAAAGAAGCAGCTAGATTAATGATTGAAAAAAAGATACGACGTATTGTGGTTTGTGATTCAGGAACTATGGAAGGAATTCTAACTGCCTCAGATATGATTGGAAATCTACCAGAAGCGGAAGAAACGATGAAGGTGTGGTTTGAAGTTGACTATTTCATGACAAAAAAGGTAGTAACTGCTGATGAAAAAACTCTCGTAGATCATATTGCTCTTATAATGGCAGAAAAACGAATTGGAAGCGTAATAATAACCAAGGATGGTGAGCCAATGGGAATATTTACAGAACGAGATCTTCTTACAAAATTTCTAGCTAAAGACCAATCCTTGATAATGGAGGTAGGTGATGCCTGTTCATATCCACTTATTACTGCTCCACTTGGAATAAGTGTTCTAGATGCGGCCTTAATAATGAAGTCAAAACATATTCGCAGGCTACCTATTACTAAGAACAATAAACTTGTTGGTATTCTTTCAGCAAGAGACTTGATTGAAGCATACGCGCGAAAATAGAATATTTGATCCATCATTGAAATTTTTTTATTGATGTTATCTTCTTTTGTTTATATTTTTTTTCGGAGTCTTCGATAGTTAACGCTTTAAACTGTTTGCTTATTACGAAAACCCCCTTTGTAATACAACCTATAGTTCTATATAATACGAAATAGGCTTTAACGATCCAAAATAACCGTCAATTAGGCGATTTTTATGTACCTACCCTACGTGATTTTGTACAATTCAACTATGTGGATCATTGAAGATGTTTACTTAAGTGTAAACAATTACTTATATAATACACTACCCTTAGTGTCGATGTTCAGTTGATAAACACTATCGAAGATTTGTGATCCATTTATGAATTGCCCGTATTGTAACTCCAGTGAATTTAAAACCTTAGAAACACGCGGTTCTCCAGGGAACACCACGCGAAGACGCAAAGAATGTATCATCTGTGGTAAACGCTTCACTACCTATGAATACGTGGAAATCATTGAACTTATGGTGCACAAAAAAGATGGAAAACTTGAACGCTTTGATGTGAACAAGATAATTCGTGGTTTGCAGAAAGCTTGTGAAAAAAGACCTGTATCAATGGAACGAATAAACGAATCAGCTAGTTTTGTCAGACAAGAATTGATGCTAAAAGGACCAGAAGAAATCACTTCAAAAGAGATTGGCGATTTGGTTATGAAATATTTGAAAAAACTTGATCGCATAGCCTACATACGATTTGCGTCAGTTTACAAACAGTTTGAAGAGCCTGATGACTTCAAGCGCTTATTAATTGAGGTAAAAAAATGAAATTTGTTCGAAAACGTGATGGAAAATTAGAACCCTTTAATCAAGAACGTATAACAAATGCTATTTGGAAATCCGCTAAAGCCGTAGGTGGAAAAAATCGTGAATTAGCAAAACGCATAAGTGATGAAGTAATTGCAGTACTTCGAAGTCGTTTTGGTGATGATGGTGTACCTACAGTTGAGGAAATTCAAGACGCTGTTGAAAAACGTTTAATAGAAAATGGTAGAGCTCAAACAGCTAAAGCGTATATTCTCTACAGAAAACAACATCAAGACATGAGAGAACTAGCGGCTCTTTTAAGCTCTGCAGATCTCGTTGATCAATATTTAATGGTTGAAGATTGGAGAGTTAAAGAAAATTCCAATATGAGCTATTCTTTACAAGGATTAAATAATTATCTTTCATCGACAGTTATCGCTAAATATTGGATAACTCGAATTTATCCAGACAGTATTGCCAAAAAACATTTTTCGGGTGATCTTCATATCCATGATTTAGGTGTTTTAGGTCCTTACTGTGTTGGATGTGATTTGAGTGATTTACTTCTTTCTGGTTTTGGAGGTGTATCAGGAAAGATAGAGAGCAGACCAGCAAAACATTTTAGAACTGCTTTAGGTCAAATTGTAAATTTCTTCTATACTCTTCAAGGTGAAGCTGCAGGAGCCCAAGCATTTAGTAATTTTGACACTTATCTAGCACCGTTTATACGTTATGATAACTTGAATCAAAAAGATATAGAACAAGCTCTACAGGAATTCTTTTTCAACATGAATGTCCCGACAAGAGTAGGATTCCAAACTCCATTCACAAATTTAACATTAGACTTAACAGTACCTGAATTTATGAGAAATGAGGCAGTCATATTCAATGGAAAAGTTACCAATGATACTTATGGTGATATGTCCAAGGAAATGGAAATGTTCAATTTAAGTTTTGCAGAGATAATGCGACAAGGAGATTCTAAGGGACGAGTTTTTACTTTTCCAATACCAACATATAATGTTACGAAAAATTTTGAGTGGGATTCCCCCGTTGCAGAGGCACTTTTTGAAGTTACCGCAAAATATGGTGTCCCATACTTTTCCAATTTTGTAAATAGTGATCTAAATCCTGAAGATGTTCGAAGTATGTGCTGTCGATTAAGAATAGACAACCGTAAGTTACGCAAACGTGGAGGTAGCTTCTTTGGAGCAAATCCCTTAACAGGATCTATAGGTGTTGTGACCTTAAATATGCCCAGACTCGGTTATTTATCCAAAGATGAAGACGAATTCTTTGAACGTGTAGAAAATGTAATGGATATAGCTAAAACAAGCCTTGAGATAAAGCGTAAAACTCTTGAAAGTTTTACCGAGATGGGATTATATCCTTATTCAAGAAGATATCTTCGCAAAATTAAGGAGAGTTGTGGAAAGTTCTGGAGAAATCACTTCTCCACAATAGGTTTAGTGGGCATAAATGAAACGCTCTTGAATCTCTTGGGTGTAAATATAGTGGCACCAGAAGGGAAAGCATTTGCAGTTAAAATACTAAATTTTATGCGTGATCGATTAATGAAATATCAAGAAGAAACAGAAAATATCTACAATTTGGAAGCTACCCCTGCAGAGGGGACATCATATAGGCTTGCTAGACTTGACAAAAGTAAGTATCCTGGCATTATTATGGCTAACCAAAAACAAATTATTCAAAATAACGCGGAACCTTTCTACACTAATTCTTCTCAATTGCCTGTAGATTATCAAGGAGACTTGTTTGAGGCATTAGAACATCAAGAAAGTTTACAAACTCTTTATACTGGTGGTACTGTTTTTCACATTTTTATGGGTGAAAGGCTAAATTCATGGAAGTCTGCAGCCGAGCTAATTAAAAAAATATCTGCAAACTCGCGTTTACCATACTTTACATTAACACCAACCTTTAGTGTTTGTACCCATCACGGATATAAAAGCGGAGAACACAAACAATGTCCAGTTTGTGGTTCACCATGCGAAGTTTACTCGCGAGTAGTTGGTTATTTGCGCCCCGTGGATCAATGGAATGATGGAAAACAAGCAGAATTCTCAATTCGAAAAACTTTCGATAAACCTATAATAAAATCTTAATCATTGTCTCAATTTAGAGGAAAACTGAGTGAAATTCAGTGGATTACTGAAGACTAGTCTAATAGACTACCCAGACAAAGTAGCCTCTGTACTATATGTACCAGGATGCAATTTACGTTGCCCGTTTTGCCATAACTGGCGTATTGTCGTTGATCCTACGCCGCCTTTTCTTTCAGATAATGCTGCATTAAAGATCCTTGAAAGTCGTAAGAAGTACATAGACGCTATTGTAATAACTGGTGGAGAACCAACTTTATACAAAGATCTCCCAGAATTTCTGGTTAGATTGAAAGATAAAGGATTCCTTACTAAATTAGATACAAATGGTTATTTTCCTAATATTTTGCGGGAATGTTTGCCTATTGTTGATTATTTAGCTATGGATGTTAAAACGACACCTAAAAAATACTCTCTTTTAGGAACTACAGATGTGAATAGATTCATACAATCTATTGACATGATAAAAAATAGTAATGTAGATTACGAGTTTAGAACAACTTTGGTTCCATGCGTGGTAAATAAAGAGGATTTGATTCAAATTGGTGAACTTCTTAGGGGGGCAAAAAAACTAGTCCTTCAACAATTTATTCCAAAGGATACTCTTGATAAAAAATACGAAAAAATTGAACCTTATTCTTCAGATAAGATAGAACTTTTTGCTAAAATACTTAAAAAATATGTTAAAAATATCTCTTTCAGGTTATAATTTTTTTAATCAAGATAAAAGATTTATTTTCTCTTATCTAGTTATCCAATCATGGTAACTGAAATTCTTTCTAATAAAACTTTAACTGCTTAAAAAAAAGGGTAGTTTTTTTAATTTAAATTAGTGAAATATTTACATTATTTTTTGGGATTATTTATTATTATTTTCTGGTCAATCTTTAAGACTTCAAATTCGTGATTTTTAGCTATTGTTTTCACAATCGATAGGGATAACGGAGTAAGTGAGGATCTTATAACCAAAATAAAATCTTGATTTGATTTGATGTCTTTGTTTTCTAATGCTTCAATTTGGATTGCGTTTATAGTAATGTCTTGACATGCATTATAAATCTTGTAAAGTAAGTTAATTGCCTCATTTCTTTTCAAAAGACATCTGCCGTATCTATTACGTATTATAAATTAAGCTTTTTGAAAGAAAGTTCCAAAACCACTGATCAAATGGATGCCCATCAGCCGTAAAGTTTAAGGGTTTGATTTATTAGGTTTCGATTATTCTTTATTGGAGGGTTTGTGATTTGAAGACTGAAGGTTTGACTATTGAGGAGCGTAAAGCTAAGGTTCTGATTAAACTTAGAAAATATACTTTAGTTAAAAAAGAAGTAATTAAAAAAGACGAACAAGTAGAAGCTACGAGTTATCTTGTTAAGATTCTGAAAGAAAAACAAAAAACTTTGATTTGGTGTTTTCATGGCGGTGTAACAGTGGGTATCGTTCTTATGAATGGATTATACAAGCTTATGAAGGAAAAAGGTTTAGAAAAAGTTATTGTAATAACTGAAGGTCGTTACACTCATGCAGTAAAGAAAGGTGCAAGACTTCGTAACGAAGAAGCATTAAAAGCTGGAGCAAAAAAGGAACCCATAGAACTTATACCTACCACTTTTCCTGTTTTCGAAATTTTCGATCACTATCTTGTTCCAAAACATGAAATATTGGATGAGGAAGAAAAACAACAAATTCTTACTAAATATAAAGTCCAACCATACAAAATACCTCATATAACTTCCGTTGATCCTGTAGTGAAAGCTATAGGTGCTATACCTGGAGACGTTTTAAGAGTTATAAGAAAAAGTCAAACAGCTGGCGAATATATCACATATAGATATGTGGTTGAGTAGACAACACTTGAAAAAGGGAATTATTTATCCCTTTAAACTGTCATTTTTGTCCTCTTGCTCATTGAGAATAACCAGTGCTTCTCCCAAAGTTATGTTGAGTCTGGAAGCAATCTCTTGAGGTTTTGGATCCGTTTTCTCTTCTTGCCTTATTTCTTGAATGTATGTTTTATGGTTTGGATACATTATCATTGCGTGGACCGTTTCAGTTAATAGATTCCATATTTGCTCTTTTGTTAGATCTTCTAAATTCATATTGGTATCTTGAATTTAATGTAAAAAGTAGTTATTCAATTTAACTTAAAATATAGGATTTTTCTACATATTCATACCAATCTCTATCATCAGAAAATTTAATTTTGGTTCCATATTCTTACATGTAACCGCAAAGTATATTTCTTTTAGAGAAAGTTCTCTACCAGTTTCAATTTAAAGAGGAAAAATAGGTGACTATAAAAGCTACAATATTTGATCTCGATGGTACATTGGTTGATTTTAATCTGGATTATAAAGCTATTCGAGGAGACATCAGAGAACATCTTTTAAATTCAAATCTTCCTTCCTCTCTGCTATCTGCAAAAGATACTGTTTTTGAAATGCTGAAAAAAGCTGATATTTATTTTCGAAATTTAGACAAATCATCTGCTAATTCTATAAACAAAATCCGTGATGAAGCTCTGTTAATTGCTGATAAATACGAATTAGAAGCTGCTAGAAATACAGATTTATTGCCAGGAGTAATTGAAACGTTAAAAAATTTAAAAAGTATGAATCTAAAAATCGGATTATTTACATTAAGTGGCGATAAGTCCGTAAATTATATCCTTAATCGTTTTAGATTAAACAATTACTTTTCTGTAACTGTTCCCCGAAATCAAGTTAATTATGTAAAACCAAATCCTGAACATCTTGAAACTGCACTGAAGGTCTTAGATGTAACTCCGGAAGAAACAATCGTTATAGGAGATGGTGTCGTAGATATGGTAACTGCTAAAGAACTAAATGCGATTGCGATTGGTTTAACTACAGGCACCTCAACGGTTGAACAATTAGCAAAACAAGGAGCAGATTATATTATCACTTCAATTATAGATTTGATTCCTTTGATTGAAAAAATCAATAAAAAACATTATTCTAAAGATACAAATTAAATCTTCAAAATTATTACCTGGTTCTAATTAATCTCATTGTTTTTTAAGAACTAAACGTGAATTTTTGCTTTTTAAATACTGTGTGACTCCGGTTTTTAAAGTATTATATTCCAAGTATTGAAAAAAGATTTTGATTAAACAACAGTAGAATTCCATGACTAATACAAATAATACCGAGAATTGCAGCCGCATCTTGGCTATTGGCAATATTACTAAAATCAGCTCCTATTGTTGGAAATCCTATGAGCAAAATACTAAAGGTTATTTCAATATTTGGATTTTTTGCAGGGATTTTATTATTACTAACAGGAGCAGCAATTTGGTCAGCAGAAGTGTGGGATACAGCAACTAAATATTTGTTAATAATTACTGGTTTATCATTGTTCTTAAAACCTTTAAGACAAATTCCTTGGGCTGCATTAGTCGGTCTTATTA
>Ga0255454_1030_pt1 | contig 11277 bp, 8 predicted proteins | sample ANMaggQBNCT01K10_FD_182653 | JGI IMG/M metagenome (GOLD analysis project Ga0255454, IMG submission 182653) | Sediment cell enrichment communities from methane seep in Santa Monica Basin, California, United Staets - ANME aggregate JGI... | ecosystem: Environmental > Aquatic > Marine > Cold seeps >... | reverse complement strand
CTATCTCCCTGATCAACCCTGCTTTTTTAACGGGATCACCTTTGGTCCCTTCAAGCAACAGGCTTGTTTTGAAGCGGATAAAATCTTTTTCCTGGGCCAGGAATTCTTTTGTTTCGGCAGTTCGGTGATTCCTGACATAAGAATCAGGATCCTCGTCAGGCGGGAACATGATGATCCTGACATTCATGCCCTGCTCAAGTATCAGGTCAATGCCGCGGAAGGAAGCCATGATGCCTGCCTGGTCGCCATCATACAATATTGTGATATTTTTGGTGAAACGCTTGATGAGCCTGATCTGGTCAGTGGTAAGGGCAGTCCCGGAACTGGCCACCACATTCTCAAAGCCGGCCTTATACATAGAAATAACATCAGTATATCCCTCAACCAGATAACATTTGTCCTGCCTGATTATTTCCGACTTGGAAAGATTCAGCCCGTATAGAACATTGCTCTTATTGTAAATTTCCGACTCGGGGGAGTTTACATATTTAGGCTTATTCTCCTCCTTGGTAAGGATGCGGCCACCAAAGCCTACCACACGGCCTGATAAATTATAAATAGGAAATATCACCCGTGCCCGGAAGCGGTCATATCTCTTTTTATCATCCTTTTCAATGGTCAAGCCGGTCTTTACGAGGTATTCCAATTTATACCCATTCGACAGGCAGTGCTCAGTCAAGGCATCCCATTTGCCGGGGCTGTATCCAAGCCCGAACTTATCGATGATCTCCTGGTTATATTCCCTGTCTTTAAAATATGACAGTCCTACCGATTTTCCCTCATCAGTATCCAGAAGCTGTTCAGAGAAGAATTTCTGGGCATAGGCATTCACATGGAACAGGGCTTCCCGTTGATCCATCTTCTCTTTTTCTTCAGGCGATTGCTCCGTTTCCTCAATTTCTATCCCGTATTTTTTGGCCAGAAAACGCAGAGCCTCAGGATATGTATAATGCTCATGCTCCATGAGAAATGTTACCACGCTGCCACCCTTGTTCGAGCTAAAGCATTTGAAAATATTCTTGGCCGGAGAAACAAAAAATGAGGGGTTGCGTTCTTCTGTGAAAGGGCTGAACCCTTTATAGTTTTGGCCGCTCTTTTTCAGGTTCACAAACTCCCCTATCACCTCCTCAATACGGACGGTGTCCATGATCTTATCTATTGTTTCTTTGCTGATGAGGGACATGGGGGGTTGTTTATTGCGAAGGTACGAAGAAAGTACTTAAAGTATTTAGAGTACTTGGAGTACTTGAAGTACTTGGAGTATTTGGAGTGTTTGGAGTGTCTGGAGTGTCTGGAGTTGGTATTGTGGCAGGTAGAAAAGATATTTGCTGTTTTTGCTTCAATTTCATTTTCTTTTCTTTTCAAAAAATGCTTTAAGAATTGAAGAACACTCTTCCGCCAGTATGCCTCTGCTTACTATTGTATTGGGATGCAGAATATGTCTCCCCGTCAGGGAATATCCCCGCTTTTCGTCATCGGCACCATATACCAGCCTGCTGATCCTTGTCCAGAAAGCAGCACCGGCACACATCACACAGGGCTCCAGGGTAACATAAAGGGTACAGTCTTCCAGAAACTTGCCTCCGAGGTATTCTGCGGCTGAGGTGAAAGCCTGCATCTCGGCATGAGCCGTAACATCATTTAATTTTTCTGTAAGGTTGTGTGCACGTGCAATGATCCTTTCCCCGCTCACGATCACAGCACCCACAGGAACTTCACCAAGCTCAAAGGCCTTTTCGGCTTCTTTCAGGGCTTCCCGCATATAATATTCGTCATCGAAAATGATCATGGATGTATAATTATACTGTAAAGTTAATATTTATTGGGGTACAGGGGGCGGGGGGCAGGGGATTTCAGATATCTGATTTCTAATTTCAGATTTCTGATTTCAGTCCACCGTAATCCCCATACGTTCCATTAATATGGTTGCGTTCATATTCTTTGCAATACCCTTTTTCAGCTTGTAATCATAGTCGAGCTTATCTTTTTCTATGATGATCTCAAAGCATCTGTTTTGCACATTTTCAGGGAAGTGTTTTTCCAGTTCTCCCAGTGAAAGGTCATGGGTAGCTATAATTCCCGACGCTTTAAGGGATATTAATTGCTTTATCAATGCTTTGGACCCACTTTGCTTATCCCGTGAGTTGGTTCCCTTGAGGATCTCATCAAGGATGATGAAGACCTGTTCATCTTCTTTTAACATATCGATGATAAGCTTCAGCCGTTTCAGTTCTGCATAGAAATACGACTCATTATTGGCAAGGGAATCTATGGTATGAATGCTTGTAACGAGGTCGACCGGGGTGATGCTCATTTTTTGAGCACAGACCGTAGCGCCACAGGATGCGAGGAGCATGTTCACTCCTACCGTTCTAAGAAAGGTGCTTTTTCCGGCCATGTTGGCCCCGGTAAGGATGGTGAAATCCCCCCATCCATTCACCGCATAATCATTACATACCCTCTTTCGTGAATGAATGAGTGGATGCCCCAGTTGCTCTGCCTCAAAACAAAGAAAATCATCATTTCTGATCTCCGGGAATACATAGTCGGGATTATTGTAAGAGTATCCGGCCAAAGAGATATATGCATCCGTTTCGCCCATTACATCAAACCACACCGGCAGTTGCTGCCTGTACTTTTTCTGCCAGTTCTCAAGCCTTACCGACTGCCGGATATCCCATAGAAATAACACATTCATCAGAAATCCAGCCAGGAGGTTAAGGCGGGTATCAAAGGCACTGGAAATAGCAGCAAGTTGCCTGATAGCCCTGCTGGCCGAAATACCGTTAGTGACAAGGCCTTTCCTGAGGCTTTTCATCCTTTCTGACTTGAATTCCTGCTCTTCGATCATCCGGAACAGTCCGCTGTATTTCTTCATGACCAGAAACTTTCTGCTAAGCAGATTATGTTTAAGGTTCACACGTTTGTGCCTGATCCCGGCCAGCATCAGTGGTATGACCAGGTATGAAATAAAAAGCCAGAAAGAAATTACACCGAATACCGATAACATGAAGACTGTGAGATTTACGAGCGGAACAAGGATAATAAGGACCCTGAAGATCGTTGCCTTAAAATCAGGAGGCTTTATTATCCATTCCCTGAGGCCTGATATATCTTCAGGTTGCTCTTCTGTCAATAATCCCTTGACGCGAAAGTCCTGGCGCCACCTGAACAGTCCTGCAAGCTCAGCAACTGCCTGCTGCCTGCTGCGAATTTCTTTGCTTGATTTTTCAATGTAGGTAAGCAAAGCTGCAAGACGGTTCTTTCCAGTAATGGTAGATGTACGGTTGATGTATTGAAAGAGGCTGCCTTTACCAAATAGATCAAGGTCGTATGAAAACAGGTGGGTTTCGTCTCTATAGCAGTCCCCATCATCCAGCTCAATAAAATTCCATTCCATGCCATTTTCCTGTTCCCTGTTTATCCTTACAAGTTGTTCAAGGTTGGCCTTCCGGCGATAATGCACACCATGCTTAATTACCAGGTATGCAAAAATAATGATGCCAGGCCCCATGATAAGTCCAAAGGCTAACCACGACCAGGATGTAGAAAGGTAGATCAGGATGATCCAGGCCACAAAGAAAAGGAGCCTGAACAATCCATATTGCCTGATCTTTTTCGAAACTGTATCTTTTTCATCTGAATATTTCAGATGGAGACTATGATATTTTTGCTTAATTTCTTCCTGTGTCATAGGTCTTATTTTTAATCATCATCCCTATCAGTAATACCAATGTTGCCACAATAAAAGCAGGAATGAATGAGGCCTTGATCTCTATGCTTTCCGGAAACATTATTCCCCCGGCAAAGAAACCCAGGTTGACAATAAAACCGGATAGTATGCTTGCAAGAGCCAGCTTTCTATATTTTACCGAATCTTTATTCCTGATCGCCAAAATGCTTATTGGTGCAAAAATCACTATCGTCGCCAGACCGATCAGCATCAGGTCCACAATATGGGGAAAGACAAGTGCCATAAGCATGGCAATGATCCCGAAGATAAATGTTACGACAAGTATTTTGCGTCGTTCCAGCATAGTATCCCGTTTTTTTTGTTTCTTTTTCCAGCCCCTGAAATCCCTGACAGCAGAGATTGACACCAGGTTCAGGAAACTATCGCCTGATGACATCAGGGCCGATAATAGCCCTACAACGGCAAAAGCCAGCACAAAAGGACTTGCATGGCTTTGCAGGAAAACCCATACGGTCTCCTTGGGGTCGTGTACAGTGCCACTGCTTATATACACAGCCATCCCCACCAAGGGGAAAATAATATAAAAAGGAAGCATCCCCAGGCCTGAAAGGATCGTAACCCTTTTCGCTACTTTCTCATTTTTCGCAGCGAGGAGCCGTTGCCAGATATCCATCCTCACCATCACCGAGGGCGCCAGAAAGAGCGGCAGCCCGATAATAAATATCCAGCCATAATGAGTGCCGTTCAAAAAACTGTCAGGCAACTCAGATAAACGTGTAAGCGCATCCGTATCAGAATTTATTCCGGGGATAAAAATGAGAATGATCATCAGCAGGATCACAATGAACTGTATCGTATCTGTAATGATCACACCCGAAAGGCCGGCAATAGCAGTATATGCAATCACCACCATGCAGGAGATGACAGCCGCCTCCAGGTAAGCAATATTGAAAGCCAGTTTCAAGAGTGTAGCCATACCAACAAACTGGGCCGCCAGCAAAAAGAAGAATATAAAGATATTCACACCGCTGACCACAGCAGAAAAGCTCCTGGCAAAGGCGGGATCCTTTTCATCAGTAAAATGCCTGTTCAGGAATTCAGGGAAGGAATAAAGGTTCAGCTTTCTCCCACGTGAATTGATCCGTTTGGCATAAAATGAGACGATAAAGAACCCGATCACGTAAGCGATACCAATCCCGACGGCTGCAAAACCGGATTCATATCCCATGGCAATAAGGCCTATGGAGGTGCCCCCGCCAACAAAGGTGGCAAGTGTTGTAAAAACAAGCGGAAGGGTTTTTGTATTCCGATTGTTGACAAGGTAATTATCAATATCGCCTTTCCTTACATGGCGGAAGGCAAAATATGCGATCACTACGAAATAAATGACGATCCAGAATACCAGCCAGTACATATGGGATCAAATTTATTAAATCCGCAGTAAATATGAAACTCTTTAATATTATTTAACGATTGTCAGCTCGTCGATGATGTTCTGCGCCCCGGCATACTTATCAATGATAAACAACACGTAACGAATATCTACGTTGATGGTACGCTGCAAAGCAGGTTCAAAGGCAATGTCGCCACTCATGGCTTCCCAGTTACCATCAAATGCAAGCCCGATCAAAGCACCATCACCATTGATCACAGGGCTCCCTGAATTACCACCTGTTATATCATGGTCTGTAAGGAAGCAAACGGGCATCATTTCGCCTTCTCCATATATGCCGTAATCCTTATTTTCCCAGAGCTCTTTAAGTTTATCGGGAACTACGAATTCCCAGTTATCCGGATCTTCTTTTTCCATTACCCCGTCGAGTGTGGTGAAGTATTCATATCTCACGGCATCGCCCGGAAAATAATCCTGTACAGAACCATAGGTCAATCGCATCGTGAAATTAGCATCCGGGTAAAAGACCTTGTCGCCATCCATCTCCCGGAGCCCGGCCACAAACAGCCTGTTCCCCCTTGAAAGATAGTCGTTTGCCTCAGACATCTTCTCAGATATCCCTTTATAATTGTCGCTGAAAGCCTTAATGGTTTCATAGGCAGGATCCTTAGCGATAGCCTTTTCTTTGGGGTTATCGAGTAGTGCATACACTTTTTCGGGGCTTGAGAAAATGCTTTTCTCAAACACCATGGCTGCCCAATCAGTAAAATCACCATTGTATTTTGCGGCAAGTTTTTGCAGCATTTCCGGTTGCTGGTCGGCAGCCACATTCAGATAGTACATCTGCATCATAGCAGCCAGCATATTCTGGTCGATCGCGGCATTATAGTTCTTGAAATATCTTTCTGTATATGTCCTGAGGCCTGCAACAGTTTTATCGATTTTCTCCTGGTCAGCCTTTTCTTCCATCAGCTTACGCAAGGTACCGAAACGGCTTGCAAGCCCAAGAATTTCGCTACCGCGTGAGATGGCTTCACGGTAGTACCACTTCGAGAGGTTATTCTCTTTTAAAATATCATAACCTTTTTGAATATCAGGTAGCGCCTGTCCGTATTTTGCCTTCCGGGTGGGATTGGTATTCACCCAATTGGAGAATCGGTCTTCCAGTTCCACTTTCTTGTCGTAAACCTTCAGTCGCTTCAGGCCTTTTGTCTGGCCAATATAATACTTCCAATAATTAGCGGTACGGGCATATTTAGAGGCATATTGTATTCTCACTGCATCATCGGAATCCATTCCCTCACGCATTATGGCAAGCTTCTCTTCCCTGATCTTTACGATGGTCATATTTGACTCATCTACTGCAATCTTAACACCAAAGGATGTGAGGTACCTGTCGGTTCCACCCGGATAACCCAGGATCATGGCAAAATCACCTTTTTTAACACCCTTCACAGAAACAGGCAGGTGATGTTTGGGCTTCATGGGGATGTTTTCTTCTGCATAAGCGGCAGGGCTTCCATCCGGAGCTGTATAAACCCTGAACATGGAAAAATCGCCGGTATGGCGTGGCCACATCCAGTTGTCGGTGTCGGCACCATATTTCCCGATCGATGACGGCGGTGCACCCACAAGGCGAACATCTTTAAATATCTCGTAAACAAAAAGGTAATACTCATTCCCCCTGAAAAAGCTTTTCACCGATGCATTATAATGCGTATCCCCGGTGGCTTCTGCTTTGATCTCATCACCAATCTCTTTTATTTTTTCTTTGCGTTCATCTTCCGTCATACCATCATTTAATCCTGCAAGAACCCTTTCGGTTACATCCTCTATACGTTCAAGAAAACGAATGCTTAAGCCGGGATTAACCAATTCTTCCTCCCTGCTCATGGCCCAGAATCCATCACTCAGGTAATCATGCTCTATGGTACTATGCGACTGAATGACACCATAACCACAGTGGTGGTTTGTGATCAGCAATCCGTCGGCGGAGATGATCTCCCCTGTACAACCACCGCCAAAGATCACGATAGCATCTTTCAGGCTTGAATTGTTAACACTGTAGATCTCCTCAGCTGTGAGGTTCAATCCCATTTCCTGCATGTCGACATAGTTCAGGCGGTCAACAAGCAAGGGGATCCACATTCCTTCATCAGCCCTTGTGTTAGTCGATAAAAGCATCAGAAAACCAGTCAAAAAGTAAAGTAGTTTTTTCATTGTATATAGATTATTGTTAAATTATTAAACTTCCAAATTGTCCATCCACCCAGCACCCAAAACCCAACACCCAAAACCCAAAACCCAACACCTAAACGTATTTTTCTCCCTTCTCAATCTTCACATCATTTACGATCTGGCGGATCTGCTGTTCATCGGATTTCCGGCATATGAGAAGAGTGCCCTCTTCCTCAACAACAATAAAGTCTTTCAGTCCGTTGATCACCACAAGTTTGTCAGCAGGCATATTGATGATACAATCCCCGGTATCATATACCATAACATTATTGCCGTTGATGGCATTCCCTTGTTCATCTTTATCCCTGATATCGTGTAGCGATCCCCATGTGCCCAGGTCTGACCAGCCAAAATCGGATATCCTCACATATACGTTTGAAGCCTTCTCCATGATACCATAATCAATGGAAATATTCTTGCATACGGGGTATGTTTCCTGAATGAAACTCTCTTCTCCCGGGGTATTGTAAACATCAATACCTTTTTTAAACAACTCGTCTACCTCAGGAAGGTTTTCCCTGAATGATTTCATTATACTTTTAAGAGACCATATGAATATCCCCGAATTCCATAGAAAGTCACCGCTTTCCAAGAATGTCTCCGCCAGTTCCAGGTTGGGTTTTTCCGTAAAAGTTTTCACCTTTCTGATCAGCTCATCTTCCGGGTATACTGTTTCTTCCAGGTACTGGATATAGCCATAGCCTGTGTCGGGCCTTGAAGGCTTGATGCCCAGCGTTAATAACCAGTCATTTTCAGAGGCAGCCTTCAGGGCTGAATCCAGAGTGTCAATAAATCCCTCTTCTTTCAGGATTATGTGATCGGACGGGGCAACAACAACGCTGGCGTCAGGATTTTGTTTATATATCTTATAATTGGCGTAGGCAATGCAGGGAGCGGTATTCCTCCGCATAGGTTCACACAGCACCTGTTCCTCTGATACTTCCGGGAGCTGGCTCATCACCAGATCTTTATAAATGCCATTGGTAACAATGAGGATGTTTTCAGGTGGGCATAGTGTGGTCAGCCGCTTAAAAGTTGATTGTATAAGCGTTTCTCCTGTTCCCAGTATGTCGATAAATTGCTTGGGATGCGAACTGCGGCTCATGGGCCAGAAGCGGGCACCAATCCCACCTGCCATGATCACGCAGTAATAGTCTTTATTCACTTTCATAATTCGGGTATTACAATAAGGGATTACAAATGTATGAAATTAATCGAAATTGCCTGTTTTATAGGGCTTCGACTACCTCCACTTTTACTAAAGCGTTAACCAGGTATACCCTCTTATTGTCAAGACGGATGCAACGATATCTTTTTCTGATGAGGGCACCTTTTTTAAATGTTTTTCCATTGGGCAAGCGGAAAACACTGCCGTCCTCAATAGCTTCGAGCGTCAGGCCCGGCTCAGCATCATATTTTTGAAGTGTGCGGCTGAGATTAAGGTCAGAACCACTCGAAGCATATGACTTGTTAAGATAATTTTCCAGTGCAAGGCGGATATCTTCAGGAAATAATTCCTCTTCAAAAAATGGAACCATTATTTGCCGGTAAACATCCTTCCATTCCCTGCCATGTGCCCTGACCCTGTTGCCATGCTTTTCCCAAACCAGCATATGGGCAATTTCATGAACCAGGGTGACCAGGAATGCAAAGCGGTTCAGATCATGATTTACTGTTACCTGGTGCCCTTTGCCATTTTGAGGAGGGCGATAATCTCCCAGCTTGGAAGATCTTGTCCTGGAAACCTTAAGATGGATATTGTATTGCTGAAGCCATTCGCAGATCAGGTCGATAGATTGTTCGGGAAGATATTTTTTCAGGATGGCCTTATATTTTTCCATATACTAAAACAGGACTCGTTGACGGAGTTTTATGATACGACCAGGACGGGCAATCACCGCATCTTTTTCTTTTGCCGGATTTTCTCCTCCCATACTTACTTGATGCACAAGAGGAGAATATCAAACAGGCTGCGAGCGCTAAAGAAAATATCAGGCGCAGTTTGTTCGTTTTATGAATAGTAGCAAACATTCTGCAAAATTAACGATAAAATGGTAATTTGAGTATGTGGGAAGGGTATGGGGTATGAGGTATGGGGTATGAGGTATGGGGTATGAGGTATGGGGTATGAGGTATGGGGGAATCAACTAATAAACAGTTTAACCCAAATAATAATTAACTTAGCATAAATTATCTATCTCTTATGATCCGTCATTTTGGTAGTTATTTTCTCTTAATGCAGCAGGTTTTCCGGAGGCCCGACAAGGCAAGGGTTTTCTGGAGGCAGTTGCTGGTGGAATTTCAAAGCCTGGGTGTTGATTCTCTCGGCATCGTTGCGATCATTTCTGTATTTATGGGAGCAGTGGTTGCCCTGCAAACAGCCTTTAATATTGATTCCCCCCTGATTCCGGCATATACGGTTGGCTTCACCACAAGGCAATCGATGATCCTTGAATTTTCTCCTACAGTGATCAGCCTCATCCTTGCAGGAAAGGTTGGTTCACGGATCGCTTCAGAGATAGGAACCATGAGGGTAACGGAACAGATCGATGCCATGCAGATCATGGGGGTGAACTCGGCTAACTTCCTCGTCTTCCCCAAGGTTGTTTCGGCCATATTGTTCAATCCCATTTTGATCGTGATCAGCATGTTTCTCGGAATCTTCGGTGGATGGCTGGCCTGTACTGCTTCAGGGGTAATTACTTCTGAAGATTATATTGATGGCATCCGGGTATGGTTTGATCCATATACCATCACCTATGCCCTTATCAAAACCATTGTATTTGCATTTCTGATAGTATCAGTATCTGCCTACCACGGATACAGGATCTCCGGTGGTGCCCTTGAGGTAGGGCGAGCCAGCACCAAGGCTGTGGTATATAGCAGTATCCTGATAATTATCTTTAACCTGATCTTAACACAACTGCTCCTGGTATGATCGAAGCAAGGAATATATCCAAGTCGTTTGGTGACAAGCAGGTCCTGAAAGATATCACCGTAAGGTTCGAGCCGGGGAAAACAAACCTGATCATCGGCCAGAGCGGATCCGGCAAGACAGTGCTCATGAAGTGTATAGTCGGCCTTTATGATGTTGACAAAGGAGAAGTGGATTATGATGGCAGGATATACTCCTCGATGAAAATAAAGGAAAAACGCAAGATCAGGAAAGAGTTAGGCATGCTTTTCCAGGGAGGGGCACTTTTTGATTCCCTGACGGTAGAAAAGAACGTGATGTTTCCGCTGGACATGTTCACGAAACAGTCTTCCAAAGAAAAGCTTGAGCGGGTAAACTTCTGCCTTGAAAGGGTTAACCTTTCAAATTCCAATAATCTAATGCCCTCCGAGCTTAGCGGGGGTATGACCAAACGTGTGGCCATTGCCCGGGCCATCTCCCTGAACCCCAAATACCTTTTCTGCGATGAACCTAATTCCGGCCTGGATCCCAAAACGGCCGACACTATCGATAAGCTGATAAGCGAGATCACCAAAGAGTATAATATTACCACCATTATCAACTCACACGATATGAATTCCGTGTTTAACATCGGGGATAAAATTGCCTTTATCCACGAAGGTAATTTATGGTGGGAAGGAACTAAAAGTGATGTGCTGAAAGCAGACAACAGGGAATTAAACGATTTCATTTTCTCAACCGAACTAACCAAAAGGATCAAATAATGAACTGGCTCGACATCGTACTTGCAATTCCTTTGTTATGGTTCACGTATAAAGGCTTTCGTCACGGTTTTATCATTGAGCTGGCTTCCCTCGCGGCATTGGTGCTTGGGGTTTTTGTTGCCCTTCACTTTTCTTTTTATGCTGGAGATTTTCTTCGGGAAAATTTTGAAATAGCAGACAACTACCTGTATATCATCTCTTTTGCCATCACATTTATTATTGTGGCAATACTGGTTTATCTTGTTGGTAAGATCATCCACAAGTTTGTGAATAT
>Ga0255454_1029_pt1 | contig 11430 bp, 8 predicted proteins | sample ANMaggQBNCT01K10_FD_182653 | JGI IMG/M metagenome (GOLD analysis project Ga0255454, IMG submission 182653) | Sediment cell enrichment communities from methane seep in Santa Monica Basin, California, United Staets - ANME aggregate JGI... | ecosystem: Environmental > Aquatic > Marine > Cold seeps >... | reverse complement strand
GTAACAGGAATAGAACCTCCAGCATAAGTAGACCAAATAAGGTGTCCATCATTAGCATCAAGACAATAGATGTACCCATCATCAGGACCGATGAATACTTTTCCATCAGAAACTGCCGGTGAAGATTTGATTCTATCGTTGGTTTGAAATTTCCAAATACGTTGTCCGGTTCTCGCATTTAAACTATAAACGAATGTATCCTGAGAACCAAAATATACTTGACCATCCGATAGACTTGGAGAGGAAACAATTGCTCCTTGTGTGGAGAAATTCCACAGTAGGGATAGGGTTGTGGGTCCAGATTGGCCAGAAGCACTATGGGCAGGATCATATCGATACATCGGCCAAGGTTTTGTGCCAATAGCCCATATTTGATTAATTGTGTCGTATTCTTCACCAGATTCAGTATCAACACTTCTTGTTACATCCCCTGGAATTAGATACAAATTGCCATAAGCAACAGCTATAGATTCTCGTGGAGCGAAAGCCTCGACTGGAAGTGTCCATATGAGCTTGCCAGTAAAAGCATCTAAACAAGCAAATTCAGAATTTCTTTGCTCTGAAGTATAAGACATTTCCTGACCTGTTGTTGCATAAATTTTGCCATCAGCTACAACGGGGCTACCCGGAAAAACTAATGGACCAGGTCCTTTGTATTTCCATACAACGCCTCCAGTTTCCATATCTAAAGCGTACAAATATCCATCTCTATTAAGTTCGTAAACCATTCCATATGCAACAGCTGGACCAACACTGAAATATCCCTCTACTGTATCAGCGTTGAAAGTCCATAAGATCTCCCCCGTTGTCGCGTTGAAACAATACAAGGTATTATCATGTGTACCTCCCCGGAAGAATTTTCCTTCATAATAAGATCCAGAGAAAAGCATTGCGCTTTTTGTTTCAGTATCCCAAAGAACTTTTCCTGTTTTTGCATCTAGTGCCATTTGATGAGATTCAAACGAGCCTGGAAAAATAAAACCATCACCATAGTGCACTCCAGATCCGACAATTCCACCTCCTGAAACGTAGGTTGACCAAATCAGCTTTGGCGGGTTGGAAGGTTCAGAAAAATCCCAAGCTTGAATGTAAGAATTTTCTTTTGTGTAAAATATTTTTTCCTCTGGACTATACACATTGGCAACGAAAAGAGGGTCTCCACTGGCTGAAAAAATATTGCTTGTCCAAATGGTATCACCAGTCTCAATGTTAAGGCTACTATTTCCGATAACAAGATGAGTTTCATCAATTTTATATACTACAGGCCAAGGTCCTGGATCAGGAACAGTAGTGCTCCATAATACTTCTCCTAAGTCTTTATCAAGAGCGAAAACAGTTGTTTTTGTGGTCACAAAGACTTTGCCATTAAATGCTACAACATAGCTTTGGATACCAGTAACATTGGTTTTCCATAAGAAATCAGGAGCTTCCGGAGCGGGTCCAGAAGAAAAACGTGTAAAAGAGGAATCACCTTGGAATTGAGGCCATTCATACTGTAATAAGTTTTGTATATCACCGGTTTCATTTGGAGAGAATTCCAAATTAGTATCATTGTAATCAGCTAACAAAAGAGATAGAACTAATAATATGCTTAATCCGATTATAAGCAAAAGAAGTTTTGGAATTTTTATTTTTTCTACCTCTGAAATTTTTTTGGATTATCTCAGATCTGATGTATTCAAGTAAAACAGCAATTAATGTTACTATAAACCTTATGGAGATCAACATGAATGAAATAAAGTTTGCTAGGTTAGCTATTCATTGGATAATTTAAGAAGTCACATAATCTTTTTTAAGATGCGAGAAATCTAAGGTTACAAAAGAAGAGATATTGGCAAAATAAGGGTGTTTTTGTTGACAAAAAAAGGTCCATTACTAATGACATCATGGAGATCAACAGGAGCATGTAATGCTCGATGTAAATATTGTAATGTTGACGCTACCGGAAAATGTGCTCCGAGAGAATTAACAACCGAAGAGGCTAAACGTTTGGTTGATGAAGTTCATAGTTTTGGAGTTAAATGGTTTGGAATAAAGGGTGGGGAACCCTTGATGCGAAAGGATATTTTTGAGATAGTCGGTTATGCAAAAAGTCTTGGTCTTAATGTTTGTTTATTAACTAATGGGTGTTTTGTTGATGGAGAAATCTATGACAGACTTGTTGAAAATCAGGTTTGGACTTCTGTGAGTATTGATGGGCCCGAAGAGATTAATGATCAATTAAGAGGAAAAGGTTCATATAAAAAAGCATTAAAAGCAATTAAAAAATTATCTAAGGGTAAAATTCTTAATGGATTAGCGGCTGCAATTACAAAAGTCAACTATAAACACTTAGATCATGTTGCTGAATTGGCAGAAAAATATAATGCAAATTTTGTTTGGTTTAATCATTTAGTGCCTAGTGGAAGAGCTAAAGAAACAATGGAATTAACTCCAACTCCAGAACAGTATGAATGGGTTTTAAATCGAATTTGGGATTTAACTTTAAAATATGAAGGAAAATTCGATATTCATGTGCATTGTCCTCATTATGCTCGAGTTGTAAAACAAAGGATTCCAGAAAAGTTTGATGAATGGTATAAACATAAATTCCATGGAAAATGCACTTATTTCGCTTTTGGAGGTTACATAAGCGTAACTGAGAACGGGGATCTAATACCCTGTTTCTATACAGATTTGACTCCTGACGAACCAATGATGTTAGGAAATATCCGAAATAAAACACTGCGAAAAGCTTGGGAAGAAGTAAGAGAATCGGAGTACTACTCTAGTTTTAGAGATAGATCTCTATTGAAAGGAAAATGTGGCGTTTGTGAATATCAGAATATATGTGGGGGATGTCGAAACAGAGCATATGCTTATACAGGCGATATTTATGCTTCAGATCCAGCTTGTATTTATATTCCAAAAAAACTGCAGAAAAAATAACTATAAAATTGTCTGACGAAGAAAAAAGCATTGTTCGCTCAAAACTTATTAATAAAACAGCTACTAAAGGTACAAAATAATCAGTTGGCTTTAACTGTTTTATTAATTATGCATATTGGTTTCCTAAGAGAATAGGGGTGAAAAATTGGGAAAGTTTAGTAAATCTAGAATAATGCTCGTTAATCCTCCACTATTAGAAGACAATGTTCATCATCCTCTTTTTCCCCCATTGGGATTAACGTATCTAGCAGCTGTATTAAAACGAGATGATCATGAAATAAAAATAACAGATTGTCCAATTGACAATCTTGATCATAAAAAATTATCTAAAGAGTTAGTCACTTTTGAACCAGAGTTAATTGGCATTACATCAATGACCCCAACAATAAAGTCAGCAATTATAGCAGCTCAAAACGCAAAAGAAGTATGTCCTAATTCCATAGTAATATTTGGAGGTCCTCACGCGACATTTATGGATCAAAAAATCCTCAAAGAAGAAAACTCAGTTGACATAGTCGTAAGAGGAGAGGGAGAACTAACTCTTCAAGAACTAGCTCAAAACGAGATAATTCCAAAAAATCTCCAAAAAATAAAAGGGATAACCTTTAGAAACGATAACAAGATTATACAAACCCCAGAAAGACCATTTATTCAAAATCTTGACGATTTACCTCTACCAGCTTATGAGTATGTTCCGCTAGAAAAATATAGGATTCATGGAAAAATACATCTACCAATAATGACCAGTCGAGGATGTCCGTTCCAATGTTCTTTTTGTGTAGCTTCTGAAATATTTGGAGCTCGATTCCGAGCAAGAAGCTGTAAAAACGTAGTAGATGAGTTGGAGTGGTTAAGAGATGAACACGGAGCCAATGCTATATCATTTCAGGATGACACACTAACTTTTGATCGTAAAAGAATTCTTGATATATGCACAGAAATAGTAAAAAGGAAAATCAATCTACCATGGGGATGCCAAACTCGAGTAGATCAAGTAACAAAAGAAGTTCTATCTAAAATGAAAAAAGCAAGCTGTAATCTTGTTTCTTTTGGTATAGAATCAGGCTGTCAAAAAATCTTAGATGCAGTTAAGAAAAAAATTACAATATCACAAGCACAAAGAGCCATTAAATGGGCTAAAGATGAAGAATTATTTGTTGCAGTATCTACAATTATGGGTTATCCTGGTGAAACAAAAGAGATGATGCATCAAACACTTGAACTCATACGAAAAATTGAACCAGATGACGCATGGCTATGTATTGCTACACCGTATCCGGGCACAGATCTTAGAAAATTAGTGGAGAAAAAAGGCTGGAAAATTTCTTCTAATTGGACTCATTATGACACTATGCATCCTGTTTTTGAAAATCCAAATCTACCTTCTGAAGAACTTGCTGAAATGCGAACAAAATTTTACAACAACTTATATTCTCCAAAGTATATTTTCCGACAAATCATTAAGGGCTATTTCAAAGGTAATTATTATAGTCAACTAATGGCTAAAACCGCAGCTGGTTATCTGCTTTGGCGTATTAGATCAAAAATTCGATAAAAATCAAAAAAATAATGAAATATTAACAAGATACTGAAACTTAATACCTCAGTAATTTTCATTATATTTTTGTTAAAATTGAATTCGATAAAGCAGTATTGTTTAAATGTTTAATAATTTTTGGACCCCGAATGAAAACCACCTAAATAGTAATTACTTTATAATGGGGTGCTCCTATCGGAAACTTTATTATTGTACAGACGTTTTTCAAAACCGAACTCCGAGGATTTCAGAGAGTGAAAGAAATTACAAATCAAGAAAGAGATTCAATGGTTTATGATTCAAGAGAGAATTGGCCTCCTTATACTTATAGGGATTATCCAGACATTAAACAAGACACTTTTGACTCGTTTATGGATTTTCTTTCAATTGAGAACAAGTCTGACAAAGTCTTAGAGTTACAACCTTGGATATCTCTTTGTGCGTCAAGATGTACTTTTTGTTACTATCCGACTTCTGCTTTTAATCCATCAATCATTCAGCCGTATATATCAGCTTTAAAAAAAGAGTTGGATATGTACGCAAAAACTAAGTATATTCAAACTAGCAAGTTTGATGAGATAGTACTTGGAGGTGGAACTCCTAGTGTTCTTAGTGCTGAACAAATGATTGATTTGATTTCATTTTGTGAACAAAGATTCACTACAACAAATGAGTATTTTATTAAAGTAACTTGTTCTTCAAAAACGCTTGAAACTTCAAAACTCGAAAAACTAGCCAAATATGGAGTTTATCAAGTGGATATGGGAGCACAAACCTTTAATGATAAGCTTCGAAGACAATTATGTTTACCTGATTCAGCTCAAAACGTCGAACGGGCTGTAACTACTGCAAGAAAACTTGGAATGTGTGTCTGTATAGATTTAATGTACAATATTCCTGGACAAACAATGGATAGTTGGATTGATACCTTAAACAAAGCTGTAGAGTTGGATGCAGAAATTGACTGTTATTCATGTAATGTTTATCCTAATACGGTACTTGGGAAACAATTAGAATCAGGAGAAGTTCCACCCCAAGGTGATGCAGAATATGAAAAACAAATGTATCTTAAAGCATACGAAATATTAACAGACGCTGGATATGGAGCAATTGGACATGATCGTTTCTCGCGTGTTGAATGGCACTATAAAGAAAATTGTCTTAACGGTTGGCCTTGGGCAGGAATACTGACTACTGGTTTTGGGTGCATCATGGGTTATTTACAGAAGTTTTCTTACACGAACGTTGAAGATGTAAACAAGTATATTGACATAGTTAATTCAGGAAAATTGCCTATTAATAGACTTTCAGAATCTACTCCAGAAGATATGATGCGCAGAACAATGACGCGTCTGTATTTGCGATTACCAGTTGATAAAATTGAGTTTTTTGAAAAATTTGGAAAACATCCAGAAGAGGTTTTTCCAAAAGAACTTAAAGCATTAACAGAGAAGGGACTAATAGAGATAGATGATAGAGAAATTCGAATAACCAAACTTGGAGATCTATGGAAAGGTAATATTGCTTGGGAATTTGCTCCAAAAAACAATGGACAATAAACTAGTAAAAATCGACATTTCTAAAAATTTAAAATGATACAATTATAGTATAATCTATTCTTTTTATATTTTTCAATTTTTTTTAAAAAAAAGAAGAAAAGGGTTAGGAATAACCACCTGGCGCTAACCCATACCATGTAAATACTTTGGCAACGATTGGGACTATTATGGCGAGTGCTATCGCCGGCACTATTATTAGGAAAAATGCATAAAGCGGATCTGCAAGTGTCATATCACGATTCGCAGGTATGGCAAATTGGTAATTCACTAGAAATTGAAGCAGAGCAGTTATGATTGCAGCTGTCATACCAGCACCTAACATTCGCTTGAAATTGTATGATTTGTTTGTTAAAGCTCCTGGCATGTAACCTATTAGAATTCCTACAACTATGTATGTGATTAGGCCTGCGTCTGCAAAAAAGTTCACCGTAAGTCCATAGCCTGCATAAGATCCAGTAGAGTAGCCAGCCATAGCGAGATAGTATATTGATCCCATTATAAATCCGGCAGCGCCGCCAGCCCATTTATTCCATATTAAGCCCAACATCATAGGAACGCCAAACATGATCATCTGAGCAAAGCCAAATGTAAGTATGTGAGGAATGGGTGATTCATCCCCAAGGTTAGCTAACAAGAATGATCGAATTACCGTTGCAAAAGCGATTATCAATAGACCAACGAGGACGGGTATAATTACACCGTAGGTGATGTCTTTCATCTTGAATTTTTCTGAAGCCATCTTTCTTTCACCTTTTCATTATTACTGTTGGGCATGTTAATAAATTTTATCTCTTCATTCAAGTTTGTAATTTGCGTTATTAACCTCAAGTTTGATAAATTCCTAAACGAAACTGTAATACCTACAACCTAAACAGTAGTCCACATCACGCGCGCATAGCCTGCATAACAATAATTTTTAGCTAAAGGTTCCCTGACAAGATCGTATGTGCTAATGGAATTCCTGAAGGACATACATAAGAGCATATCCTGCATCCGAAACAATCTTCGCTATTTAGACGTTTGGCACTTTTAAGATCTTCTTTTTCTAAAGCCTCATAAATTAAAACCGGATGCAAATTCAAAGGACATGCGCTGATACATTTGGAACATCTAATACAAGCTGTTTTTTTCTTTCCAAGTTTATAATTGCTCTTGTAATAAACAATAATACTTGAAGTTTTTTTTGTCACAGGGGCCCCCAATGATGTAATAGTGTTCCCCATCATGGCCCCGCCTGAAACAACTTTTCGGATGTCGCCTTGGTTAATTTTATAATGATCAAAAATACTTCCTATGGGAGTACCTATCTTCACTAACAAGTTCTTTGGCTCATCAATGTCCCCAGTAAATGTGGTTACTCTTGATATTAGCGGTTCGCCCTTAAAAATAGCATTTGCCACAGCATTAATAGTTGCTACGTTATGGACCACAACACCCATCGTATAGGAACGTTTTCCAGCTGGAACCTCCCAGCCAAAAAGTGCTTTTTGGAGTAAACTAGCATCCCCCTGTGCATACGAAAAAGATCTTGCCTCAATCCTAATTTGCTCCCCAGAAAACACTTCCTTTACCCTCTCTACAGCCTCGAACTTATTTTCCTTTACTGCGATTATTACTTCTGGAGAACCTAAAATCTTACGCATTACTTTAACGCCTTTAAGAATGTTAGTAGTTTTTTCTATAAGCAATCGTTCATCAGAAGTGTCGAAGACCTCACTTTCACACGCATTTACAACAAGAAATTTTATGGGATATGCAGATGGTGGAGAGAGTTTAATATGTGTTGGAAAACCTGCTCCGCCCATACCGATTATCCCTGCCTCTCTAATTCTCCCAATAAGAATATCGTTAGATATACTTTCCAATTCCGATTCTGAGATGGATACCAGTGATTTATCTTTTCGTTTTTTTCCGTCGTTTTCAATGATGATTGCTTCACCAAAATCAGCTGGGAGCGTGCACACGTCCTCATAGCAAAGGCTATTTGCGTTGCTAATTTGTTTTACTTCGCCCGAAATTGGGCTATGAATTGGAGCATTTACTTTTTTATCAGAATTACCAATTTTCTGTCCAATTGAAACTTTGTCACCCACCGAAACCAGAGGGGTATTTTTTGCTCCTGAATGTTGAAGAGTGAGAATCACCGCGGTTTTTGGATCAGGGAAAACTTCGATAGGAACTTTTCTTTCTTTCTCTTTTCGCTCTTTAATCTTAACAGTCAATTATTTTACCTCCGTCCGAAGGATTTACGGATCCCCACACGATCTAGAATGGGAGAAGTTAAGTTCATAATAACCAACGCAAGAATAGCTCCTCCCAAGAAGCCCATGAACACCTGGATAACAATTGTCAATATTGCTAAGCCTGCACCGAATATGATTTGACCTAAGTCAGTCAAGGGTGTCGTTGCTGGATCAGTTGCCATGAAGAATGCCATGAAAATCGAACTGCCCATAAATAGATGGAAAAGAGTCCTAAGTATGATGTCGCCACCGAACATGTAACCCATAGCGACTGAAAATAACACGGTGGTTACTAGATAAGTCAAAGTTATTCTCCATTTAATATATCCGCGGCAAAGGGCAAATAGGGCTATTCCTACTGCGATCACAGCGATGCTTGAAGCGCCACCTATCCAACCGTGATACTTCTGAACTACCATAGTGTAAAGAACGTCTGGAAGAGGGTTCTCGGATGAGCCAAAAACATAGGGATTCGCAGCGTCACTTGCATAGCATGTCAACAGTGTGAATCCAAAATTTGTAGTTTCCATTGGGTAGTAGGGTGGAAATCCTTCAAAAGCACTTTCGGTAAGAGGGTTTTGCAAGGCTATAGACGCTGTATGATCTGCTGGTATTAGAGATGAAACAGCAGGCATAAATAGTAAGCCAAGAATCAAAAGTTTTGAGATTGCAGCGGGATTCACGTATTTTCGTCCAGCTAATCCCTGAAGTTTCTTGAAAACAATCAATCCAACTGCCGAAATTAAAGCAGGATACAGATATTGTTCGATCCCACCAGCCAATGTTGGGATTGTTTCATTGGCCATCGCTTCAGGCAGACCTAACGAGTATGACATAGCAACGATTAAGCCAAAAACAGCGGCTGACATTGTGTTCAAGGGTCCCTTTTCTCCCATTATTAGGGAGAGCAGATAATCGCAACCTATAGCGACTAAAACCGAAATTGCAGATATTATTATTGAATCAAAACCAAAAGAAAGGAAAGATACACCCGCGATTATGCAAAGTGCAATAAAGGTGTATTTCATTAATAGATTTTTTGTCATGCGACCTGTCACATGAGGAGCTAATTCAACAACCAACTTGTTGGGGGATTTGTCTTTCATTTTCTGCAGCCCTCTTTACTTGAAACTAATTATTTGGAAGTTATAGATATAAGCTTTTAGAAAGTTTTGCTGTGTTGTTTTATTCCGAAATTGCCCAACTTTGGTGTCTCTGAAATGCACGTTGGCATAATAATAAAAAAAGAAGATTATAACAACTATCTAAGCAACAAATTCTCTTTTTAAGAAAGCCAAATTAACACAATTCTTTCTGGTGAGCTTTCTTTAATGGTCATTATGTCAAAGTACAGAAATCAGGGTTTTTATCGTAACTCTTATATCAGTAAAGAGTTAATTATTTTTTTCTAGTGATTTCGATGGCTTCAAAAAAAGCTCCGTTGTATATGGTTACTTGGCGATGCACAAGAAGATGCGTAGGAAACTGTCTATACTGCAGCTACACGCCAGAACATGCAAAAGACACAGAAGTAAACACAAAAACCGCCAAAAAAATAGTAGACCAAGTATACGAATTCGGCTCACCATGGTTTGGAATAAGCGGCGGAGAACCACTAATAAGAAAAGACATCTTCGAAGTCATAACATACGCAAAAAACCTAGGCTTTGAAGTATCACTAATAACAAGCGGCTTTGCCTTCAACCAACAAAAACTAGACCAACTAACAAAAAACGAAGTCCACACAGCCGTCAGCATAGACGGAAACAAAACCGCAAACGACCACATAAGAGGAAAAGGAAGCTACGACAAAGCCACACACGCAATGCAAAAACTAAGCGAGAACGGCATACTAGACTGCATAGTAACCACCATGACCAAACACAACATAAACGACATGGAACACCCAGCAAGACTAGCAGAAAAATACAACGCCAGAATGGTAGTCTACCACAACCTAGTACCAGTAGGAAGAGCAAACCAAAACATGCCCGACCTAGCACCCACACCACAAGCCTACGAGAAAGCCTTCAACCAAATATACGACCTACAAGTCGAGCTAGCAGGAAAAGTAAAAGTAAACGTGTACGCGCCCTTCTACGCCAGAATAGTAAGACAAAGAAACCCAACCAATTTTTGGGACTGGTTCCAAAACGGTTTTCTGGGCAAGTGCACAATCGGAGCTAACTATGTGAGTGTTACCGAGAACGGCGATTATAGATCCTGTGGTTTTCACGAAGGATACCGACTAGGGAAATTGTTTTTGAGGATCAATCTGACCCGAAAAAAATACACATACACTATTTCAATGAAGAAGTAAGTCTACACCAAATTATCCTATTTCAGAATAATAGTTATCCAATTAATGTAAATTGGACTATTTCATCTGACGCAAATGACCTTAACGAAGTAAAACTTTACATAAGTACCTTTTTTGAACTCTCTTTCTCGTTCACAAAAGCTTATATTCCAAATATTTTGGGTTGGGAAAATCCTTGGGACAATCCATCTAATTCTCAAGATAATACTTGGGCAGTAACAAATTTTACAAAAGAAACATTGACAGAAAATCTCATTGGAGTATATGATGAAACAGATGAAATAGTATATGCATTAAAATTTGTTGAATTGCCAGATTGGGGTAATGTTGGCGCATTATCTAGTAGACAGATTGATGCAATACGTTTTCAATATGACTTTGAAACGATTGAATTGAATCAAGAAATCTCTTTAAATTATGATGTTTTATCTTTTTCAAGAAATAGTTATCCAGAGTTACAAGATATCAGTGAATTAAATACAATTTTTAATATAAAACTTGTTTCTGAACACAGTATTACATCTAGAGACTATCACAGTTATATTGAAGAAAATAAAATTGAATTTATAGTCTATGATAAAAACCAACTTGATACTAAACTGGTTAATTCTAAACTATTACAACTGATTTATTCTAATGATAGATACGTGATTTTTAAGATCCAGAATGGCCCTTAATTTCACTGTATCATTCTGATTTTATAGAAAGGGAAAAAATTTGTTGGTTTTTTAGTCTTCTCTTAGAACTTTTGGTATGTAGGCGCATGCTGGGTCAGATTCAAAAAGATCCCCAGTATAATACTCGGCTCTTGTTCTACAGCCGCCGCAAATCTCGCGGTACTCA
>Ga0255454_1028_pt1 | contig 11519 bp, 9 predicted proteins | sample ANMaggQBNCT01K10_FD_182653 | JGI IMG/M metagenome (GOLD analysis project Ga0255454, IMG submission 182653) | Sediment cell enrichment communities from methane seep in Santa Monica Basin, California, United Staets - ANME aggregate JGI... | ecosystem: Environmental > Aquatic > Marine > Cold seeps >... | reverse complement strand
TTGATAAATTTCGCTCTTAAAGAGATAATTAAGAGAGAATATGTTCCTATAGAACCCCCATTCTTAATGAGAAGAGAAGCTTACCAGAGAGCAACTGCTCTTGGAGATTTTGAGGATGTTCTATATAAAATTGAACGTGAAAATCTTTATTTGATCGCAACTTCTGAGCATCCGCTAGCAGCTATGTTTATGAAAGAGGTGTTAAAGGAGGATGAGTTGCCTCTTAAATTTGCAGGGATAAGTACTTGCTTTAGAAAAGAGGCGGGTGCACATGGGAAAGATACGCGGGGAATATTTAGAACTCATCAGTTTAATAAGATTGAACAATTTATTTTCTGCACACCAGAAGAGTCATGGCAGCTTCATGATGAACTGTTAGGTAATGCAGAAGAGATAATGAAAAGAATTGGGTTGCCTTATCGAGTGGTTAATGTGTGTACAGGAGATATTGGAACTGTCGCTGCAAAAAAATATGATATTGAAGTTTGGATGCCAGCCCAAAAAGCCTATAGAGAGATTGTGTCATGCAGCAATTGTACTGATTATCAGTCAAGAAGATTGGATATAAGATATAGAGAAAAAGAGGGCGCTCCCACAAAAGGATTTGTTCATACATTAAACTCCACTGCAATAGCTACAGGAAGAATGATAGTTGCAATATTAGAGAACTTTCAGCAAGACGACGGGTCGATTGTTGTACCTGAAGTATTAAGGGAATATATGGGAAGTATAAAGAAGATAAGTCTTTAACGGTAAACCTTTTAATACACCTTTGAGAATGATGTTGCCACATTTGGAGGATAAAATTGTCTTCAAAAGGAAAAAAGGGTAGAAGCAGACACGTTCGTGACAAATGGCGAGGAAAATCTTGGTATATGGCCTTGGCTCCTTCGTTTTTTGGTAACGTGGAGTTAGGTACAATACCTGCTGCGGATCCAGACCAGCTGATTGGCAGAATTGTGGAGGCAACACTCTACGATATTACAAGCGACTTTTCCCATCAGAACTTGAAGCTGTTCTTCCAGATAAGCAAACTCGAGGGAAAGGTTGCAAACACCATTTTCAAAGGCCATGAATATTCACGGGATTACATGAGAAGTCTAGTTAGACGAAGAACAACAAAAATTGATGGACTTTTTAATTTAAACACTAAAGATGGGTATAGACTTAGGATTTCAGTGTCAGCACTTACACTATCAAGGATAAAAACTTCTCAAGAGAAGATTATTCGAGGAATAATGAATAGAACAGTGAGGGAAAAAGCCGCTGAATTGAATTTGGATTCATTTGTTCAGGAAGTAGTTTTAGGAAAAATTGCCTCAGATGTTTATAATGAGGCGAAAAAAGTTGCTCCTCTTAGACATGTAGGCATAAGTAAGTCTAAACTAATAGGTGAACCAATTCAAGTATTAGAGGAACCCATTGAAACACAATAGATCTAGCATTTTCTAAGACTCTCTTTTCAATATTTATTGTTGTTTTTAGTTGGTTTATTGCGAAACATCTTTAGAGATGAAGATGTTAAAAAATAACTCACTATTTATAAGAGGAAATGATTTTCTTGGGATATCAAGCTGGAGTTCATAAAAAAGGAGACTTTTCAGTTTCAGATCTCATCAAAAATACAATTGAAAGCAAAAATTATTCAAAAGCTGGAGCTATTGCACAGTTCATTGGAGTTGTTCGAGGAGTAACTATCAAAGGAGAGACAGTACAAAAACTCGAACTTGAAGCATATGAGGAAAAAGCAAACGAGGTTCTAAAAAACATTTGTGAGGAACTAATAGCCAAGAAGGGGATAGTTAATGTTCAGATTCATCATTTGCTCGGGGAGTTTGATGTAGGAGATGATCTTGTTTATGTATCTGTTGCAGGTTCTCATCGAACTGATGTTTTTCCAGTTTTACATGAAGCAGTAGAAAGGTACAAAAATGAAGTTCCGATATTCAAAAAAGAACTCATAACAAATTTAGATGGAAATCAACAAGAATATTGGGTTTCAGAAAAAAAGGAAAAGATTAACCAACATTAGTAAGTATTCAGTATTTTTGAAAAGCATAAAGAAAACAGTAAAAAGCACTATTTTTTCATAGATCATCTTGGATATATTTCTATTTTGATAAGCATACAAATATTTCAGAAGATACTAATTATTTACTGAAAGTCAGGTTTTATGGCGATGGTTCATGTGGAAAGAAGAAGCTATGGATGGTTTGAAAAAAGAAGAAGAACAAAAGGTTTGGAATTAGCACATGATCAGATAATAAAAGCATTTGATACAGTAACATTACTTCATAAAGCAGCAAAAAGTTTTTCAGAAAATAATGCAAAAGAAACAATTAAACACTTAAAAAATCTCTACAAGACCGAGGAAGAAGTAGATAGATTACGAACAATTGTTTTTACAGAATTATCAAAAGGGGCAGCTTTAATTTCAGATTACAGAGAAGACTTGCTACACCTTGTTAAAAGATTAGATACTTTAGCAGACCATACAAAAGATGCAGCAAGATGTTTAGAGATGTTATCAGAAACTAAAATTCCTGAAGAGTTATGCACTAAAATGGTTTTTATGACTTCAAAATTAGTAGAAACCGCTCAAACATTAAGGGAAAGCATCGAAAAAATCATGGCAGATCCTAAAACTGCGATAAAAAGAGCAAAAAAAGTGGGTGCGATAGAATCTGAGTTGGATAAAGAGTACCTAAAAGCTAAAAGTTTGTTTGTGAAGTATGGAATAAATATGAATCCTGGAGCTTTGATTATTTTTGATGATTTAATCGAGTTCCTTGAACATGCTGCGGACATGTGCGCAGACACAGCAGATTACATAATAGTTCTCTCAAATAGAGAATAGATTTAAATTAATTTAATTATATTCTTGTTTCTTTTTCAGAATTCTTAAACAAGGGATAAAATTGATTACTCATGATTTTTAGGAATTGCAAATGATTATGTTTTTTGGTTTTGAATTATGTTTTCCGAAACATTATAATCAGTAGATAGTTTTTCTGCTTGAGATAAGGTGGAGTATTTGAGATTTGGAACACTTGTTTATGAACCAGAAAAAGCAAAAGGTTTTGATTTTCATGTGTTACGCGTAAAACAAGAAACGGGTAAAAGAATCCAACCGGTAGAAGGGATGCATAGTAATATTGCTGTTTTTGCAGATAATGTTGCCGCTCGAAGTAATCCTAGCTGGATTTCGCAATCAACTCTTGGTCTAGCTCAATTAGGAAACCATAATTACAATATTTACTGGGATGTTGTATGTGCGACACAACCTGAACATAGAGCTGAGCAACTAAAATATATTGAAGAGGTTGATCGAAAATCGTCTGGAATATGGCTTAATAGTCAATATTTTGCAGATCATGGACACTGTAATTGTTCACGATGTAACAACTTATGGAAGAAAAGTGGACTAACTTGGTTGGAGTGGCGACGAAAAGAAGTGACTGATTATATTGCGCAAATCAGAGATCATGTTAAAAAAGAGTTAGTTATGTGTATACAACCTGATCCAATAACCGCTTATGAACGCTATGGAGTTGATTTTTATGATTTTTCAAAATATGCTGATGCGTTCAATGTAGTAATGCTAAGCAAAAGTTATGCAACTCCTTGGTATTGGGAGATGTTAGCCCGTGGATTTAAAAAGCTCCTAAAAAAACCTGTATACATTAGCTTGTATGTTTCATGCCCTGGAGATAGCCCAAAAGACGTACCGTCCCCCGCCGAATTATTAACTACAAGTGTTCGTTGTGCAAGAACAGGGATCGACGGTATTTTATATTTTGCGTCGGGAGCTGACAAAATTCTAGAGTTCCAAAAGGGAGCAGTAAATAACATTGAACTTCGTGACAGACTAAGAAATTACGGAAAGAAATCTGTTCAAGAAGTAATTGACTTGGTTTCAAACTGGGAAAAAATGATTAAGTAAAATAGTTTTAATATAAAAAAATTGGAAATGTTATGCTCTTAACTTAAAAAAAAGAATATGCAACCTATTTAGACTATATACTAAAGCAATAAATACTTTACAAACAGTTTAAGACAAATATGGGATTTAAAGAGTGGATAATACCTCAAGACAAGCATTTCTTTAATCTTTTAGAGGAACAATCAGAACTAGTGTTAAAAGCAGCTAAATTATTTAAAAAAATGCTTAATGAACCAGAAAATTTTGCCACAAACGTCAAAAGAATGAAACTCATAGAACATGAAGGCGACGAAATCGTACACAAAATGATACACAAGCTACACAAATCGTTCATTACACCCATAGATCAAGAAGACCTCGCAAATCTCACCTCATTATACGACGATGTTTTAGACTACATTGATTCAGTCTCAAACAGATTATTTCTTTTTGAACTAACAAAACCAGATCCAGTGATCAAAGAATTCGCAGAAATAATTGAGAAACAAGTTACAGAAGTAAACGAAGCTCTTAAGCAAGTACGCAAAATCAAACAAGAGGAAATGGAAAAAAGGTTCAAAAAAGTTCACAGTCTAGAAAACGTGGCAGATGATCTTCATGACAATACGATGGTTAAACTCTATAAAGAAAAGGACCCAGTAAAAATTATCATACTGAAAGAAATTTATGATTTTCTTGAAGAGATCACAGACAAATGTGAGGATGTTTGTCTTGTCATTCAAGATATAGTTTTAAAGAATGCTTGATTCAATGATAGAACTAATCGTAGCTTTTGCATTATTTTTAGCAATTATTTTTGGGTTTTGGACTGGTTTTACTGATGCAGCCTATGCCACAGCAACAATTATCGCTACAAGAGCAGTAAAAACAAACCAAGCTATTGTTCTCTCCACTATCGGTTCTTTAATAGGAATGACAGTTTTTGGATCTGCTGTAGCTATAACGATTGGAACTGGCATCATAACAGAGGGATTTGCTTCGGGAGAGGTTATTATTGCAGCTCTACTTGGTACTTTAATTTTTGATGTAGTATTTTCTTGGGTTTATTCTTTGCCTATTTCTGAAACTCATGTTTTGATTGGGGGATTAATCGGTGCAGGGTTTGCTGCTGGTGGATTTGAAATCATAGAAATTGGTGGTATAGTTGATAAAGTGATTATACCTTTAATTTCTTCGCCATTTATTGCGATTCTTGTAGCTTTTTCTATTACTGGTCTTATTATTAGATTATTTAGAAAACACTCAGCTAGTAAGATGAACCGTCGTTTTAAGCGTCTCCAAGTATTTTCAACTTTTTTGTTCTCAGTAACTGACGCTACTAATGATGCCCAAAAAGTGATGGGAGTAATAACTATGATTTTGCTTTATTATGGTCACATATCTGAATTTGTGGTGCCATTTTGGGTTATCATCTTATCTTACATTACAATATCTTCCGGTGTTGTGTTTGGAGGTTGGAGAATAGTAAAAACAATGGCAACAAAGATAACTGTTATTCGACCATATCAGGGAGCTGCAGCTGATTTATCCAGTTCTTTGATTCTGGGCACAGCAGCATATATGGGAATTCCAATGAGTTCCACACACGTTGCCAGTGGAACTTTGTTAGGGGCTGGAATGACTCGGGGAGTAAAATCGGTTAAATGGGGAACAATGCGAAACATCATATGGGCCTGGATTTTATCTGCTCCTTTAGCAGCAGTTTTCTCATATGTTCTTTACAATCTAATAATTGTGATTATATAATCAATATTAATTAAACTGAATAAATTTTTTCAGATATGGCAAAGCAAGAAACGGGCCCGCTGGGATTTGAACCCAGGGTCTCCGGCTCCGCAAGCCAGTGTCATAATCCGTGCTAGACTACGGGCCCAAACAACTAGATTAGCACCTTCACCCGAAGTGAAGGGCAAAATAGTAAACACTCTTGTTAAACTTAAAAATAGTGGTTTACAAGAACAAACAGTCAAAATAATAGGATTCTATCTCAAACATTTGGCAGTTAATTCTGATTCTTTCTTTTCCATATCTTTTAGTTCTTCAGGTGAGTAATCTTCAGTTTTTTTAAATATTGAATCATCATTGTTTTCATCTAAGTCCGAACATAGTATATATCTTATAACAGAAAGAACCAGTTTCTACAAAACAGGACTATCTAGACGGGTTTAGACGAGAACTGGAAAGATCTGAAGTAAAGCAAGAAGCCATTGAAAATACTTAAAATACAATAGTTCCCCCCTCAATTCTCTCGCATCTCCTTTTAGTACCTTCTTCAGATCCCAGAAAAAATCTGTGACTTGACTAATTTTGAAAAAAGAGGGATAGATAGGAAACTGCTAACTACTATCTGCTAGGTTTTAATCAAAGTCGAAGATTGTTCGCCCCTTTGAAAAACTTAAGATTAAACGGCGATTCTTACAGATCCTCAAAGTAATTTTATGGGTAGTGATCCCCCATTTACTATCCATTTTTCCTTCTTGTTTATCAAACTCTGTACCCTGACATAGAGGACACACCAAGTTTTTATTTTCTTTTTTCAGATTAACAAAGCTTGAGAATTTGTCTTCAATTTTGGATGATATTTTGGAAAAGAGCATCATCAATGTTGCCTCCGCTTATAATAACTGCTGTTTCTTTATTTCTAAACTGTTTTTTGTTTTCTAAGATTGCTGCAATTCCTACAGCTCCTGCTCCTTCTGAGATTTCTTTTTCGTTTTCCCAAAGGAGTTTAATGGCTTTTTTGATTGTTTCTTCCTTAACTAATATAATCTGGTCAACATATTGTTGACATAATTTAAAAGTAATAGATCCTCTCTCCACTCCTCCTGAGATTCCGTCTGCTATAGAATCCTTTATTAGTAAGTTAACAATTTTTCCAGCTTTTAGTGATTCATACATCACTGGAGATGCTTCTGATTGGACCCCAATTACTTTGACTTTGGAATTTTTACTTTTCACAGCAACGCCAATGCCTGAGATTAAGCCTCCTCCGCCAACTGGAACTAAAATATTATCAACTTTAGATAAATGCAATATTTCTAAGGCTAATGTTCCCTGTCCCGCTATAACAAGTTTATCATTATAAGGAGAAATATAGGTCATGTTGTTTTTTTTCGCATAGGAAATCGCTTTGTTTTCAGTTTCCTTGAAATTATTTCCACGTATTAGAAGTTCAGCATCACATATTCTTATTTTTTCTATTTTCTTTTGGGGAGTTGATTTTGGAACAAAGATTTTTGCCAATAAATTTAGTTTTTCTGCACCCACTCCAACGGCTTGTCCATGATTTCCAGCAGACGCAGTTACAACACCCTTATCCTTTTCTTCTTTGGATAATTGAAGCATTTTATTTAATGCTCCTCGAATTTTAAATGAATTTGTAATCTGTTGATTTTCAAGCTTTAGGAAAATATTGCATTCGCATAGTTGATTAAAAAAATTAGAGTGTTTTAGAGGTGTTTTTTTGATATGAGGCTGGATTATCTGATGTGCTTTTTTTATATCATTAATATCCATTTTATAGACCTTATCTAATTAACCTAATTAGTAGTTTGTAGTGAATTAAAATTTAGTCCAAACCCAAACTTTTTTTTGACCCTAACTTGGAATTAATTTTTGGTTATCGATTTTGAGCTTTTGTGCTAAAAACTTAATTGATCTACAAAGTTTGTTCATGGTTTAAAATCCTCTTTGTCAGGCCATTCTTTTTTATGGACATCTATTTAGAGGCACTTCGTTTTCGAAGTAAAAAAGTTAAAATAATTGTGAATATTAGAGCGAACGCGGCGATCCCAGCCAAAACCTCAATGGAAAAAGAAAATGCTGGTTCAGGAGTAGGTTCTATAGTAGGTTCAGGTGAAAACGTTGGTGGTGGCGTTGTAGTTGGTGTTGGTGAAGGGCTTGTGCCAACAGTTCCCACTCCTATAGCGGAAAGAGGTATGATTGAAGAGGGTAAGCCTAATTCTGTACGAATTGATTGTGCTCCAGCTCCATTCCAATCTTCAAGTCCTTGAATAACAACATTTACTCCTAAATCTTGGACTGATGCTTCAAGAAGAATCTGTTGGATTACACATCCAGCATTAACTGATATAGCTTCATGTTCCCATACTCCTCCATCTCCAACAAATCCATTATTATATGATGAATTTAATGTTATCAGGAATAACTCGGGAGCATTGGCTAACTCCACCTGATTGCCAAGGACTGTTGCTATTTCCCTCCTCTTATCTCCGAATTGAATTTGTGCAATTGAATGGTTCTCAGGAAAGTAACGATACGTACCTGTAGAATTTAGATTATACACTACCAGCGGGTAAATTCCATACGCACTTGGGGTTGTTCGATGACCTGTTGAGGAGAATCCGTATGCAGCCCAGAGAAGTTGAGATCTCTGTTGCACCGATAATACCTGAGAAGACCAAGCTTGAGTAAAAAAAATATTATCTAAGGCTTGTGCAAAGGACTGCCCGCTGTCTTGTACAACTGGTAGATTTCCAACCATAATATCGTAATTTGGAGTCGCATAAGGGTATGAAGAAATTGGATAGCCCAAAGGGAAAACAAGAAGTGGGATCAAATTACTTGAAAGACCCAGATCACTCTGAAGTCCGGGCTAATCTATACTGCCTACACAACAAGTCCCAAGACCCCGTGATATTGCAGCTAAATAAATATTCTGAGCAAAGCATCCCGCTTCTAAAGAAGGAAAATAAGGATTGTTCATTATTGTTTGATTCCAAACCACAATCAAAACTACGTCAGCATCACTTGCCCAGTTGGCAACATTAGGACGAATAGTCTCTTTGTTCACAGTATCGTTATGAAGAGAAAGAGAGCTGCCCTCAGGATCATATCTGTAGCTACCAGTGCTATTTACCGCATAAATAACTAAAGAATAAGCGGCCCCTATTCTTGGAAGAACCCTCCTAATCCCAATGTAACCATAAGAGGACTCAAGGATGTTGATAAGATCAATTGATGAGATTTGAGAAGCTAAAAAGGTTCGTGTGGAGGCTCTTTGGCTTATTGTGGTTTCAAGAGAACCATGTACAAGTCCAGTGATGCACAATAAAATAATTCCGTAGGCAATAAGTAACTTTAGAAGACACATCTTTATCACCAAGCAATGATCTGCAAAATTATATGTTTTGGATCAAACTTTATAAATCAACCTACAAAATAAGAAAAAATAAAAATTGAAACAAAACACAACTATTAGAAAAGGAAATACATGTGAAAGAACAAAAAAAGCAAGAAAAACAGACAACATGAACTGCTTACAAAACATTTTGAAAAAGATCTAATTAAAATAAACGAAATCTTTGAGGAAATAGAATATCCACAGTACAAACTAGTAATAACTCATGAAAGTCTCGGGAAAGAAAGGAAAATCATTGAATAATTTTGAAGTTGATTGCACTTGGATTTATGAAAAAATGTTGTGATTATTCAAAACTTCTCCTTGTTTAGCTCAAAAGCAGTTTAATTAAACATATTTTTCAATAAACAGGACTACATCCTCTTTGGTGTAAAAACTAGAATCATGTAAAATAGTATATTGTTCTAAAAAATTTTTAAAAAAATGGGAGTATGCGGGAGATGTCTCCAAAAAACAAACGGTTCGTACTAGAACCTTAGTCAAATCAAGCCCACAGTCTGTCCATTTATCAGTTCACTAAAAAGTTTAATCCCCAAAAAAGAGGGGGAAGATAAGATTCTATTTTATTTTTTGCGAAGTATCAGAAATACTCCAACTGCGATCGCTACGATTATTGCGATTGTTGAGCCTGCAATGTATATGTCGGTTAGTGGTGCTGGTGTTGGTTCAGGTGTTGGCGTAGGTGTTGGCGTAGGTGTTGGCGTAGGTGTTGGCGTAGGTGTTGGTGTTGGCGTCGGGTCAGGTGGTGGTGGTGCTTCTTCCAAACAGTAGACATTCCAGTCTTGACCTCCTATGTAGACTCTGCCATTGTAGAGATTTGGAGTAGACCAAATCATGGAGCCCAGATCGTAAAACGAAAGCTTCTCCCCTGTTTCGGCATCAAGAACATAAACAGCCCTCTGCTCGTTGCTAGCATAAACCCTGCCTAAAGAATAGGTTATTGACCCGTATATTTCACGTGCCAACCAGGTCTGCCAAATGACTGTACCATCAGTAGAATTAAGACACACTAAGGCGAAAAGATCCTGCGTGTAAACCCTACCATTAGAGTAGACCATAGAGGCAAAGTTAAACTGCATCGAAGTACCCCTGTATGTCCATTCGATGGCACCAGTAGTTGCATTTATACCGTACTGGTCCCAAGCATCGGCTGGTAAGAACACCATACCGTCTGCCACAGTTGGGGATGCAAAAAGGTCAGGGCTTCGTCCATATGTGATATTGAGCTGCCAAATAACGGATCCATCATAAGCGTCGAGTTTGTAGAGGATACCTTTGGGACGCGGGGTGTTCGAGGTAAAGTAAACTGCGCCGTCAACAACTGCTGGGGAGCACAGAATAGGCCCTCCTGCGGGGAACTTCCAAGAAACAGTTCCAGTGTTAGCGTTGAGACAGTAGAGATTATTGTCAAGTGAACCTACATATGCCTTGCCTCCAACCACGGTCGGAGAGGATCGTATGCTTGGTGTAGCAGATGAGGAATGCAATGTGATACCGCCCGCTGGGGTTTTCCATAGTTGCGTGCCGTCTTTAGCATCTAAGCCATAAACGTTGCCATCATCGGCACCAGTAATAACTTTGCCGTCAACCACTGCCGGTGAAGACCTGACTCGATAGCCGGTTGTAAAGTTCCATATTTTGCTGCCTGTATCAGCATCGAGCGCATAAATGTTCTTGTCAAGTGATCCTACATAGACTACTCCATCCGCAATGCTGGGAGAAGAGGTGACTCCTCCGCCTGTCTGATACTTCCATTTAAGCGCCAAGTTGGTTGGACCTGAGCCATGAGCGCTATTCTCTGGATCGCCGCGGAAATTAGTCCAATCCTTGGGTTCGCTACTGATACACCATACCTCGTCTAAAGGATCATAACCACGAGCACCTGCTGCATATGGCGCAAGTTTGATCCTATTTGGTATAAGATAGAGGTTGCCAAAAGCGACGCACTGTCCAGGACTTGGGGAACCAATTTGTATCGGCAGTTTCCATAATAGTTTTCCAGTCTCAGCATCCAAGCATACATACTCGGATTTGCCAGGCTCATGAGTATCTGGGTCCATGTACAGAGTGTCGCCTGTTTGCGCGTAGACTTTGCCATCAGCAATAATTGGGATTCCCTGATAATAAACGCCTGGTCCCTCGTATTTCCAAACAACTTCCCCGGTTTCCACGTCTATAGCGTAGAGGTTTTTATCCTGGTTCATCGAGTAGACCTTGCCGTAGGCTGCGCCGGTTCCGCTTGCCCAGAATCCAAATGCAGTGCCTGGGTTGTACGACCACAGTAATTCGCCCGTCGCACCGTCCCAAGCAGAGATGGTGTTATCGAGTGCTCCATGTATATACTTGCCCATGTAATAGGAGGCCTGATAATTAGACGCGGCCTTTATGGGTATTTCCCAAATGAACTCCCCTGTT
>Ga0255454_1027_pt1 | contig 11664 bp, 14 predicted proteins | sample ANMaggQBNCT01K10_FD_182653 | JGI IMG/M metagenome (GOLD analysis project Ga0255454, IMG submission 182653) | Sediment cell enrichment communities from methane seep in Santa Monica Basin, California, United Staets - ANME aggregate JGI... | ecosystem: Environmental > Aquatic > Marine > Cold seeps >... | reverse complement strand
AAATAGTTGATCATGATTTGAATGGAGTTAAAGTCTATCCAAACAATCCTGAATCGTTAGCATGGGGAGTAATAAAAACACTATTGGACAATAAGTATAGAGATCATATTAGGAAAAATGCATATAAAAAATTAGAGAAAAATATGATTGGAACAAAATTGCTCTGAAAACAAAACAAATATACGAATCTGTTTTGGGAGAGTATTCAAAAAGTTTTTGGGCTTAACATAAGATGGAAAATAAATAAAATATTTATTTTCCAATAATTCGCACATTAGATACTGAGATCCAGGGTGAAATTATTGATCCTAATTTTCTTTCATTATTTGCAATCATTTGTATATTTTTTAAAGCTTCGTAAATGTTGCCTGCAAGCATCACTCCTCTTGTAGAATGTGATATTTCTCCATTTTTAATTTTCCAAGCAGGTGTTGCAACCACAGAGAAATCGCCAGTTACTGGATTGCTACTATGGGCTCCTTGTAAATAGTAAATTAGTAAACCTTCATCTATTTCTTGTATCATTTGTTCTGGCGTCTTGTTTCCTGGTAATATACGAAAATTTGTAGCTCCAATGCTAGGAGTAGATAAATATCCAGCTCTTGATGCATTTCCTGTACTTTTTTTCCCGTCTTTTTTTGCTGTATAATTATCATATAGAAAGTTTTTCAGAAGTCCTTTCTTAATAATATTAGTTTTTTGTTGGGGGACACCCTCTCCGTCAAAAGGTGTTGTTCCAAGACCACCTGCTAATAAACCGTCATCTTGAATAGTAAGTATTTCAGGTCCAATTTTTTCTTCAAGTTTGCCTTTAAATGGAGATTGGTTTCTCTGAATATTATCAGCTAGAACAGCATTAATTAGAGTATTTGAGAATAAACTTTGGATTGCAAATTGAGTGAGGAGAAGATTGGTTGTTTTTGTTTCAACTTTTTTCGTATTCAAAGCAGAATAAGCTAAGCGTGCTGCTTCTTTTCCAACCCAAGCAGGTTTAATACGATAGGTTCGTTCAGCACTATATTCAAAACATACTGGTGTAATGATATTTCTTTTTTTCATTACTGTCGCTAAACTGCACTCAATAAAAGTACCTCTGTCAAATCCTCTTACTCCATTAGAGTTTGCAATGGCACTTGAAAAAGATGCGGCACTTACTCCGCCTTCAATAGGTAAAACATTTTTCTTGGAACTAGTAGCTGCATCTAACATTTCATATGCAATTGACACTAAATCTTCTGAGCGCAAGTGAATAATTTTATTATCATATGTGTTGTCTGTTTGAAAATAATGATTTTTTTCTGGAAAACCATTCCAATTATTATCAGGATTACTAGCCCTTGCAGCATTTAAAGCACTGACAATCACTTCGCTTATTGAATCATCGTTTTCAATAGCATTTGTGTAAGCAAAACCTACTGCTTTTCTTTCAACAACTCTTATTCCTAAACCGCGATCAAGAATCTTGTTGCTTTTAGTAATTTGACCTCTTTCAATAATTACGTTTTTTGCATGTCCCTCATAAAAATAAACTTCAACTTCAGATGCTCCTTTTTTAAGAGCCAAACTAACTGTATCGTCTACTAAAGTGAGCATCTCATCTTTTTTAAGAACTACCACCAACAATCACCTCTTTAATTCTAATGTGAGGTCCACCATCACACACAAATGCGGTTTGACCTTTGCCACATCTTCCCGGCCATAATTTAAAATCATTTCCAACCGCATCAACTTTTAGAAGAGTTTTTAGAGTATTGCCACTAATTGAAACATTTCTAACAGGATCGCCGATTTCACCATTTGTTATTTCGTATGCTTCTTGTACTCCTACCTGGAAAGTGCCATCAATGTTTGCTTGTCCCCCTCGGAAACTTTTCATATAATAACCTGAACGTACATCTTCGATTAATTCTTCAAAAGAGTGATCTTTAGGATCTAAGTATGTGTTTCTCATTCGTATTATTGGCTCGACTCTAAAACTTTCTCCTCTTGAATTACCAGTTGGGTCCATATTGAATTTATGAGCTGTCTCACGATTATGCATTAAACCTTTTACTATTCCATCTTTTACGAGAAGAGTTTTCTGAGTTGGAACGCCTTCATCATCATATTTAAATGACCCAAAAGCGTCCTCTACGGTTCCATCATCATATAAAGTAACTAGATTTGACGCAATTCTCTTTCCGATTCTATTCGACAAAATGCCTCCCGATAAAGCCAGATCAGCTTCAGCGAGATGTCCAAAAGCTTCATGAACAAAAACACCGACAACATTAGGTCCCAATATTACCGGAAAGTTACCTCCTTTAACTGGTTTTGCAGTCAGTTGGGTTAACGCACGCTTAGCTACAGTTATTCCTATCACCTCAGGAGGATATTCATCAAAAACTTCATAACCTGCTGTAGAGCCTATTTCTTCTCTACTAAAAGAAAAGCTTCCTGAGTTGAAAGCCGAAGAAGTTATTCTAGACCACACGTAAAGTTTATCCTGCTTAATATTCGCACCTTCACTAGTAGCAAAATAATTGTTTCCAAAAAGATCCAAATAATCTATCGTACAGCTCTTTATTTTTTTATCGTAACCTAAACATGCTTGATTTATCGATAACGCATTTTTTATTTTATGCTCCAATGGTATGATTGCGGGATTTTTTCTAGTTTCAACACCGACTTTATCAATAATAGTTTTGGTTTTAGCCAGTTTTATTGGTTTTTTCATTCTTTTACTTATAGCTCGAGCCATCCTACAGGCATCAGAAATAGCTATTTTCAAATCCGAAAAGTTAAATGATCCAACAGAAGAGAATCCCCAAGCACCATTAACTAAAACACGCAAGGCTACACCATTTTCAATACCTTGTTTAGCAGCTTCAACACGACCCTCTTTAAGAGTAAGTAGAGTCTTCTTCAGTTTCTGAGCCCGAACTTCAGAATATTGTGCTGAAAATTTGTCCACTGCCAGAGAATTAATTTTTTCTAGAAGATCATTCAAGGATAGTCTACCTTTAGCATTAATACATCATAGTAGTACAAAGAAAAAGAATAAAATGGTTTTGATGATATTTCTCAGAGAGAAGAAAAAATTATTGAAGATATTATTAAATTATTCATGATTTAAAACTCTCTTGTCAAAAATCGTTAATATTTGTATGTTTAACTCTTTCATAATTGGATTTGGTTTCTTTAGAATCCGAGTTTAGAACAAGTTGTCCATATAATCCATCGAATCCCGGGACAACCTCAAAATTACCTGTTCGAACTTTTAAAATTGCATTTGCAATTGATAAATCCACAACTTTTAACAAATCAGACTTGGGAATGTCAATCATTACTGAATATTCACTATAAAAATTGTTTATTAATTTATTGTAAATTTTCCAAACAGCTTGAGTTGAAGGAGATCCAACCTTAAGAACTGCAGTTATTATATCAGATAGAGGAAGCAACCGTAAAAAACTAGGCGCATTTTCGGGTTTATAATTTATTGGTCGATCAGCAAGTTCATCTACTCGTTGATCAACACCTTTTGTGAGTTTTTTTCGACATACTGGACAGATACTATTAAATCTCTTTGCTTGTTTTGGAGAAAAAGAAATCCTGCAATTTCGATGGCCAGTCCAGTGATATTTTCCATATCCTGGATCCGTTTCAATAGTGAATTTCAATCTTTGAGCAGATTTATTTTTGATTGCGTCTGTTACTTCTCTATAACTAAGTTTTTTCAGATCAAAAACGTTTGCTTCTCTTCCAATTCGCCAAGGCCAAAAACTATGACAATCACTATTTGATAAAAGCGTAAAATTATCAAGATAACTTAACCGCCAGTTCATAGGTGGATCTGATGAAAGGCCGGTTTCTATTGCAAAGATGTGTTTTGTCATATCTTGATAACAACCTTCAATGGTGTCAAAACCGCTAGAAGTTCCTAGAACACCAAACCAAGGAGTCCAAATATGAGCTGGAAAAATCATATTTTTATTTGAAATATCTATTATTTTTTCAACTAGCTCAACAGCTGTCATCTTTAATATTGGTCGACCGTCCGATTCTAGTTTTCCATAAGATTTAATCTCATCATTTATTTGAGAGATAACTTCGAGGTTTGGAGCAAATATTACATGATGAATCTTTTTTACTGAATTTTCAAAATTGAAGATTGTACATACTTCAGTAGTCAACATGAACCGCATAGGATTTTCTGGATCTTCAGTTATCGCAAATAGATCTGTTCCCGAGTCTGGTTTTAAGAAGTCTTTTATTTGATTGAACCATTTTGGATGAGTAAAATCACCTGAACCTACTAAATTAAGTCCTTTTATTTTTGCATAACGAGCTATCTCCTTCAAATCCATTCTTGGACTCGTTGCACGACTATATCGACTATGTATATGAAGATCCGCAAATATCCTCAAAGCTTTTCCCAATTTAAAATAAAGATCAGGAAGTTTAAATTTAACGATGTTTTTATGAATAAAACTTTGAAATCTGAGAATCAAAATTTTTTATTTAATTGTTTTTTTATCTTTTGATTCTTCTGAAGTTTCTATGTACTTAGAAAACCGTTTTTCCCAATCAACCTTAAACATAATAATAATAACTATTATCATAAGGATTATTCCAATAACTGTACCAATAAGAAAAGAGCTTCCTTCACCTTCTAAACCAAAAAGCGTACTTATTATTTCTAAAGACCAACGACCACTATAAGCAATAATAAGATTTGAAAAGAATTTCCCAATTAAGGCCGGGATAAATGCGCGAAGTAAACTATAACGCATTACACCTAATGGAATAAACAAAAGATCATCAGGAAGAGGAGTTAGCGCAAAAAGAAAAATTGCTACAGGACCAAATTTTTTAAATAATTTCATTAAAAAGTCCATTTTTTTCCTATATTTTTGACTAATTGCTTTTCGTCCACCAATTCCGATAAGGTATCCTGAAAACTCTCCCACAGCGGAACCTAAACCTGCAGCAACTGCTATCCATAAGGGTTCAAAACCTGGAAGACCACCCATAGTAAAAATAACAATTGTGTAAGGTATAGGAACAAAAAGTGACATAGAGCCTATGAGGCTTATAAAAAAAATCCCTAAATAGCCATATTGAACTACAAAATTATTCATCCATTCATCGATGTCTTGTAATAGCAAGACAGTTCAAACCTTCAATTACGTATATAGGTTACACTTAAAGAGTTTATGATTTGATAATACTGGATTATAAACATTTGATAATCTAAAAAAGTAAATAGAACAGTACTTCTAATTCACTGGTAATAGTTTGTATTTTCCTGATTTATTCACAGAAAAATAATAGTAAATATTCAAGGATTCGGAATTTAAGGAATAGTTATGCTTATTTCATCTCCAATTTGAATCTTTGTTATAGCAGCAGCATTATCCTGATTAGCAGAAATCTCAATAAATCCATGACTTCCAATTAAAATTAATAATTTACCAAACTTGGCTTCTGAATAAGAGTTACAGAATTTTAGAGTTAATTTTGAATTTGGTGATTTAACGGTTGCTATTTTTCCGAATGGGTTTGGACTTAATTTATCGATGGGTATGTTGGTGATTATATTTCCAAAACCATCAATGTAAATGACTTCACCAATTATGGACTTTTGGTTTCTCATAATTTTTGTGAAAACAGGTTTTTTCAAATTATTAATTTGAGGACCAAAAAGAATGGGATTAACTCCATTTAGCAAATGAGCTGCAGCGGGAGCAAAAATATCTCTTCCATGAAAAGTATTTGAGATTTTTTTCAGCATTAAATCTGTATTTTTCAATTTATAAATTCGTTTTATACCTTGTTTCTCTGCCGCTAAAACTAAAAGTCCATTATCTGGACCTATAAAAAAACTGTTATTAGTTTCTATTAGTAGAGGACACCTGCTAGCTCCAACACCCGGATCAATTACAGCTACGTGAATGGTGTTTTTAGGGAAATAAGATGCCGCTGAAGCTAAAATAAAGGCGCCCATGGGTATATTGAATTTAGATACATTGTGTGTGATATCAATGATTTTTGCAGTTGGACAAATTGTTAAAATTACTGCCTTCATTTCTGAAACATAGGGGTCTTGAAGACCAAAATCCGTGGTTAGTGTGATTATTTTTCTTAACCTCCGTGAATAACAGGAATAAGAGTTATTTTATCGCCATGAGATAGTTTGGTTTCTAAACCATTTAGAACACTAATTTCTACCCCATTTACTAGGACTAAAGAATTTAATCTGAACTCACCATTTTGTGGAGATATTAGAATTTCTTTAATTATAGGTTTTTTATTGATTATAAGATTGATCAATTCTTTTATTGAAATATCATTTTCATAGTCAAATGTCGTTTTATTCTCTCCAAAATAATTCCGTAGAGAACCAATAAATTTGACGATAATGGTCATTTATCCGCCATCCGTGGTATCTATGATCTCAATAAATATTAAAGGTTAAAATATTTTTAGAAGAAAAAAGGTTTCAAGTGTTATGGTTAGAATAAATAATTTTAATTAATCCAATTTTTCTTCAGTAAAAGTTTCTACAATATCTGTAGCTATCTGAATTAAGGTATCAGCTTGGCTCATTATTGCTTCACCGTTTACTTCCTCTAATTGTGCTAATTGTTGTACAGCTGCCTCAAGTTCAATTAGAAAACGCAAAACTGAATCATTAGAAGGATTACAATTTTCTGCCTCTTCTCTCAAAAGAATTTCTATGAATGCAGGTTCACCGAGACTATAGTAAATAGCATTTCGTGCTTTCCTAATTGATTCTAGAACAAGACTGGAGGACATATACGGTACATTCTTAGCTGCTTCTAATTCTGCTTTTGATTCACGCAGGTATCTTAATGCCCATCCGCGTCTATATTCATCCATCATACAAGTTCTCTTCTTGAGAGAATTTATGCTACTTATTCATCTAATTCTTCGTCTGACGACGATTGAGAACGAGTGGAAGAAACTGTTCTGGTTAAATATCCCGCTACTCTATTTCGGACCTTTGTTGAGGCTCCTTCTGTTAATTCATCCACCATAATTTTATTTTCATTAAAGTTTCTAGAAAACTTTTCTGGAAAACGTTTCATCAATTCTTTACCTAAATTCTTAATTTGTTCTGTTTTTACTTTTCCCAAATGTGGAGATTCCTCCAGATTCTTTTTGTCTGTTTCCTCATAGCTTGAAAGCTCAAAGGTAACTTCGTATAAAAGAGGAGCCGTAATTTAAGTTTACGCTTAATTCAGATAGATTGTTCTTGTTTAGATTTCATAATGATCTTTTTATTTTGATAAATCTATAAATAGGAAAAAACAAGAGAGAGATAACATTAAATGGGGTTATTTTTTGTCAGCGCCTAGAGTGAAAAAAGGAAAATGGTCTAAAGAGAGAGAAAGAACAAAATCTGGGAGATGGAGAAAGAAACGTTCTGATGCGGATCAACCTAGAAAAGCTAAAAAATCAAGGAAAAAAACTGCAGCAGTAGCTCTTGGAGCTATCGTGATAGTAATCGCAATTCTAGCGATAATTTATTTTTACTTTCCAAATTTTTTTAATCTATTTATCTAAAGAACTTTCATAACTAGGTATTTTTATCGATTAGTTCATTGCTCTATTTTTTTCAATTTAGATTATCAATAAAAAATCGTTAAACCTTAAATTGAATAAAAAATGAATAAAAAAGGTTAAATACACCTTTAAAAAGAAAAAGAAGCTACGGAGAAGTCTTTATGACCAATTCAGAATTAGCTGTAGCTCCCATGCACAGACTTTGTAAAAAAGCGGGAGCAGATAGAGTAAGTGAGGCAGCAGCAAAAGAACTTGCTAAGGCTTTACAAGGTATCGGAATTAAGATTGCAAAAGAAGCTTTGGATTTCGCAATGCATGCAGGACGAAAGACGATTAAAGCAGAAGACATCGAAATAGCCTCAAAAAAAGTTATGGAAAAATAAGTTTTTTTAACTTCCCCTTTCTTTTTATTGTAAATAATCGGAATCCAAGATTAAGTTGTTTTTGAGGAATCCCATAAGAATTGAAAGTATTCTCGTGCAAAACTGACTAGACCTATGTGATCACTCCAGACGACTAAACTAGGTTTGTCTTCACCTAAAAAGAGCATGGCTTCTTTTCCATCAGCAATTATTCCACCACCAAACATATGCTTTCTAATTCGAAACGTTTCTATCCTAAAAAAAATTTTTAGAAATTGCCAGTCTAGCGCTTTTCCAGCGACCATTAGTTTGACATTTACTGATTTTTTAAGGTTAAGAATTATTGGATCTATCGATGAGATTATATTTCTTGCAAATATCGGAGCAGCGATCATCAATTCTTTTGAAGCTTTTTTAAGAATTTCTTCAAGTTTGGTTATCACTGCTTCTTGGCCACGTAAGATAAGCATTTCTGGATGTTCAACTAGCTGCCGATTCTCGTATAAGGGTTGTAATTCATCAGAAATAATGGTCTTCCAATTCTGATATTTATCTTCGAAGCGCATCTTCTCTACAAGCATAGCTTCATTCGGTGGAACTGGAATATATTTAAAAGGCCGACTTTCAGAAATTTTCAGCCATCCTTTCTCCTTGAGAGAGTTTAGAACTTCATAAATTTTTGAATAGGGAATTGATGATTTTTGGCTTATATCCATAGCAGTCATTTGACCATTTTTTAAAAGTACAAAAATAGATTCGATTTCGTAAGCATTTAATCCCATCTCTTTCATAATTATTCGAGTTTTTTCACCAATAGACAATTAAACTCTCCCCCCAATAACCGTAGTAATTGTTTGGAAATATTATTATTTGCCTTTTATCCTTAAGGTTTCCACACTCAATTATCAGAAGGATTCATTATATTGAAAACAATTAAAAACACTAGAAGTATCTGTCCTGAATGTTTAGAAGCATTGGATGCTACAATTTTTGAGAAAGATAACAAAGTTTACATTAAAAAGCAGTGCTCTAAACATGGTCCTTTTCAAGAGTTGTATTGGTCAGATTATGAGCAATATATGCGGGCAGAAAAATTTCGATGTGATGGTGAGGGACTAAATAATCCCCATACAAAAAAGGACAAAGGATGTCCTTACGATTGCGGGATTTGCACCGAACATAAATCACACACAGCTCTTGCTATTATTGATATTACAAACAGATGTAATCTTACATGTCCGATTTGTTTTGCAAATGCTGCTTCCGCAGGCTATGTTTATGAGCCTACAAAAGCTGAAATTATAGGTATGTTAGAAAATCTTCGAAAAAACGACCCAGTTCCAGCGACTGCTCTGCAATTTTCTGGTGGAGAACCAACGATTCGTAAAGATTTATTAGAATTAGTTCAAAAAGCTAAAGAAGTTGGATTTCGCCACGTAGAAATTAATACAAACGGAATTAGACTTGCCCAAAGTGTGGATTTCTGTAAAAAATTAAAAGATGCAGGAGTTAGCACAATTTATTTACAATTCGATGGATTAAATTCTGAAGTTTACAAATTCATCCGCGGAATTGATTTATTGGATCAAAAAATGAAAGCAATTGAAAATTGTAGAAAAGCGGGAATTCACAGCTTAGTTTTGGTTGTAACCCTAGTTAAAGGTGTTAACGATAACCAGTTAGGTGAGATTATAAAATTTGCAGCTAAGAATTTTGATGTTATCAGATGTGTAAATGTGCAACCAGTTTCCTTATGCGGGCGGCTTCCACAAGAAGAAAGAGATAAAATGCGAATAACAATTCCAGATTTTATGAGACTGGTCGAAGAACAAACAGATGGAGAGATTAAGGTTTCAGATTTCTATCCTGTTCCAACAGTTGTTCCAGTTTCAAAAGCCGTTGGAGCTCTTAAAGATAAACGTTACATTGAGTTTACTGCACATCCTCATTGTGGAATGGCTACTTATCTTTTTGTTGAAAAAGAAAAATTAATTCCTATAACTAGATATGCTAATATAGACAAATTTATTGGAAGCATGAAGAAAATTTATGAGTTAGCTCAAAAAGGATCTAAAAACAAAGCTAAATTGCGATTACTTATGGCTGCAAGGCATGTGAAATTTGGTTTTCTAAGAAAATATTTGCTACGCGTTCTTAGAGAAGGAGATTACAAAGCTTTGGGTGATTTACAAAGAAAGACCATTCTTTTATCAGCCATGCACTTCATGGATCCATATAATTTTGATTTGGAACGTATTCAAAGATGTGTAATACACTATGCCATACCAGATGGAAGAATAATCCCATTTTGCACAATGAATTCAATTCATCGACCAATCATTGAGAGTAAAATGGGAATACCAATTAAAGAATGGAAAAGCAGGCATAAAGTTGAAATAACTGAGCCTTTCTAGTTCATAAAATTAAAGCAATAAGGAAGACAAACAATGGGTGGTCAAAAGAAACTCAGTCTAAAACAAATAGAACGTGCTCAAGCTAGAAGACGAGAAGCAGACAAGACAGATAAGAAAAAGAGAGAAAAAAAAAGAGCTCCAAAAGAAAAGAAGAATGTAGGTATTCTTCCGCCAAGTGTAAAAAATAAAAAAACTGTTAACGATATTAAAAAGATGAAAGTTCTAACGCCTTATGCTGTGTCAACAAAATTTAATATAAGAATTAGTGCAGCTAAAGATTTTCTAGAACAATTAGAACAAATTGGGGCTGTAGAACTAGTATCTGGTAATCATACGATAAAAATATACAAACCAATATCGTCTTGATTAGTGGTAAAGTGAAAGGTTATTTCTTCTTTTTAAAATAATTTGAGAGATGAAAATGGCTTTTCCAAAAAAAGTTTACACTGAAAAAGAAGTAGAAAAAGCTAAGAAACTTGTTAGTGAAGGTTACAAGCACGAATTAAAAGTTGAAGGGTCAGCTGAATTTAAAAGAAAAGTTAATCAGGCCCTTGATTTGCTAAAAATTGCCAAATATTTTGAATTAATAAGAACCTACATTAGAGAAATAATTGAAATTGACGGTTTAACTCAACTTCGAGAAACAGAGGCACTGATATGGGCCAACAAGTTTGCAGTTGAGAATCCTGTTGACGCTGCGAGTCTTTTTGTTCAAAAAACAAATCACATGAAAGAGTATCTCGAAGGGAAAGAATATTATGGTGGTCAAGCAGAAAAACGATCAGTAGAAAAACGAATAAAATTTTTGGAAAAATTAAAGGAAGAAAGTACTGAAAAGAGAATTAAAGATGAATGTAATCGATTGCTTCAGATGTGGGAAGATGCTTCTTTAGCATATTAAACTACTAATTCAACTTTTATTGTATTACCACTTTTTACCTGTTTGAATAATTCTAGATTTTTTGTTATTTTACCTAAAATGCTAACTGGACTGTAAGGTTGTGATTTACCAAAAAAGATACATAATGCACTTCCCATGGGCCAGAAAGCTAAGGTGCCTTCTTCAACTGCAGATTTTGCTTTCTCTTTTCCAAGTTTAACTGGAATCTCAAAATAAACTTCCTCTTTATATAAAGCAGCTCTCCCTTCAAAAGGAAGTTTTCGAAGTATTGCGTCAATAGATCTGGGTGCTAAAAATCTTACTAGTTCACCTTCGGCTTCTCCTAGATCAGAAATTAAAAAACGCACTTTTATTCTAGAAATATCTGTGTTTTCAGCCAATTTTTTCCTCTCATAAAACATCGTTGTTGGATCAC
>Ga0255454_1026_pt1 | contig 11723 bp, 11 predicted proteins | sample ANMaggQBNCT01K10_FD_182653 | JGI IMG/M metagenome (GOLD analysis project Ga0255454, IMG submission 182653) | Sediment cell enrichment communities from methane seep in Santa Monica Basin, California, United Staets - ANME aggregate JGI... | ecosystem: Environmental > Aquatic > Marine > Cold seeps >... | reverse complement strand
CGGAGATATATAGTATAGCAGGCGTAGGCGTTGATATTTCTCCCCACTACATTCGGGATTGCGTGGAAAAGCGGAGGAAGCGAGTATCGGACTCTGATATTGAATTTGTGGAGATGGATGGGGCGGATTATAAACCTGAAATCCCTTCTTCTTTTGATGCGGCTCTTTGTATCGGGGCAAGTTGGGTATACGGTGGACATCGGGGGACGATTCAAGCATTGAAAGGAATGGTGAAGAAGGGGGGGCTGATTGTAGTGGGAGAGCCTTTCTGGCTGCTAGAACCGAGTAAAGAGTACTTGGAGGTAGAAGGGGTCAAAAAGGATGATTTTGGCACTCATCGTGACAACGTACGAATGGGGGAGGACGAAGGGTTAACCTGCCTTTATACGCTCATGAGTAATTACGACGATTGGGACCACTATGAGACTCTCCAATGGTGGGCTGTTAACGAGTACGTCAGAGCTCACCCCGACGACCCAGATATCCGCGAGCTAGTAGAACGAAAGACGCGTGAAGAGGATATCTATCTCCAAGGAGGCAGGGAAACTATGGGATGGGCGATATATGTCTTCAGAAAGGAATAGCATGCAGTACCCCTGCTAGCTAGCTACGTATATCTCGGCCAGATTTTATGTATTCGAATGTGTCTCTTTTGTGGATACAATTATTTCTTAACATCTGTTACGTGATACAAAAGCATCCCCAAAACACAGATTAAAGCTGCTATTAAAATCAAAGTTTGGAATAATGAAGTTTATTAATACAACAATAATTAAATGTTAGGAGTAGGAAAATAAGAATAATGAGCAAAATTTATCGTTCCAAGAATCATCCTGATGGTCTAAAGACTTATCCCTTTTTCATAATATGGGATAATAGTATTTTTACAACCGGGAGTCATCCTGATGGTCTAAAGACTTATCCCTATTTCATAATAAGGGATAATAATATTTTTACAACCGGGAGTCATCCTGATGGTCTACAAACTGATCCCTACTACATAATAAGGGATAATAAAATTTTTACAACCGGGAGTCATCCTGATGGTCTACAAACTGATCCCTACTACATAATAAGAGAATAACTTTTTTGATCTTTTAATTAGTTAAATATACATCTACTTTTCTTATGGATACAAAAGCATCTCCAAAACACAGTTTTTGCCGATTAATTAAGAAAAATGACGTATAGAATCTAGATCGAATCAGGTATTATATTTAAGAAAAAGTTGCTTTTTTAATCTGGAAAAAGATTAAATTGAACAGTTATAGTCAGATAACAAAGGAGTAGATGTTTATGATGCCGAGAAAAATCAAAGAAAATGTATTCCTAATGGGCGCAGTCGATTGGAACAGACGATTATTTGATTCACTAATTCCCTTGCCAGATGGCACAAGTTATAATGCATACTTGATCAAAGGAAGCGAGAAAATAGCATTATTGGATACAGTTGATCCACCATTAGTTGATGTTCTACTATCTCAGTTAGATAACTTTGAGAACATTGATTTTATTATATCACATCATGGTGAACAGGATCATTCCGGATCTATAGTGCATGTTCTAGAAAAATATCCCAATGCAAAGGTCATAACCTCCATAAAAGGAAAGGGGATAATTGTTGACCATCTATGTGTACCCGAGGAAAAAGTGATAATCGTAGAAGATGGAGAAGAAATTTCTTTGGGAAATAAAACTTTAAAGTTCATTTACTCACCTTGGGTTCATTGGCCCGAGACGATGCTGACTTATTTAATAGAGGAAAAGATACTTTTTACCTGTGATTTTTTCGGTTCACATATTGCAACCACAGATATGTACGTCACTGATGAAGGTCAAGTATACGAAGCTGCAAAAAGGTATTTTGCAGAGATTATGATGCCGTTTAGAAATATTATTAAGAAGAATATAGAAAAAATAAGCGAATACGAAATAGATATGATTGCTCCTAGCCACGGTCCAATATATGATAAACCAGAATTCATAATAAACGCGTATAAGGATTGGATATCTGATACCCCAAAAAACATAGTTGTTTTACCGTACATATCGATGCATGGAAGTACTGAAAAGATGGTTCAGTATCTTGTTGCGGGGTTAACAAAAAGGGGTGTTAAGGTGCATCTATTTGATTTAGCTGTAACGGATATAGGGAAACTTGCTATAACATTAGTAGACGCAGCTACCATCGTTATAGGAACACCAACGGTACATGTTGGTCCGCATCCGATTGTAATATATGCTACAAAATTAACAAACGCAATAAGACCGAAGGCTAAATTCGCGTCTGTAATAGCATCTTATGGTTGGGGAAGCAAAGCGATTGAACAGATTGCTGAAATGATTCCGAACCTTAAAGTGGAAATAATTGAACCTGTCCTTGTCAAAGGATATCCAAGAGATGACGATTTCAAAGCATTAGATAACTTGGCTGATAAAATCGCAGCAAAACATAAAGAAAATAATTTTACTTAATTAAAATGGTAATAAATTGGAGAAATTGGTTAGAAAGATTCCTTTTTTTATCTGAAAAGAAATAATTATTTTTAATTGGGGTTTTGAGGGAGATATCTCCACATCCAGGGGATGCAATTCCACCATAGTTAGTTAAGTACTTACTTAGGTTTCTTATGTTAGTTAATTTTCAATTCTAAAAATGGGGATTTTCGCGTGACATCACCACTAAAGCAATGTTTGTTATGATTTAGTTAAAATTGTTTCATTATCTTCCTTCATTGGGAGTCAATCTTAGAAACTCTATTGCTAAGAAAAGTCTTCATTAAATTATGATAAGAATAAAAAAGGGAAAAGGTAACGGTGGATAATAATAATGTCCGCTTTTCGAACCAGACTACCTCATCTCGGCCTCGCTTTTGAGACTTTTTATCATTGGTTTTTCTTTCTAAAATGGGTTTGCTGAGATTAGGAAATATCAATGTCTATAACGAATTGAGAATCAGAATCAACCTCAAACTCATCCAAATAAGGAGAATACGTTCTCAAAAAGACTTTCTCATCCGCTGGCGAAAACTCAAGAATCCTCAACCACCCATCCCCCCCATTATCTCTATCTTGAAAATCGGATAAAAGCTGATACACCACACCACCACCAACAAAATCAACCAAAGTCATCTCGACAGAATAATGACCACAAAGAACAAGAAAAATCTGATCAGAATGTGGTTTAACAAGTTCCTCCCAAATCATCTCCCCAATCCCCCACGATCGCCCTATACCATAATAACCAACCATGTACTCATGAGTAGAAATGATTACTTTTTTTTCAGGAAACAAATCAATCACATCACTAGCCCAAGATAAAACATCTTGAGGTGGATTATACTGAAGATGAAAAATAATATAATCCTCACCACCCCCAGAAAATAATTGATAACTATTCGTATTATTATTTTGATAGGCTCCCCCATACCAACTCTCACCACTAAACCTCTCAAAAGAAAAATAACGATCATAATTTAACAAGTTACCATCATCAAATCCATCATGATTTCCAGGCAAAACCCCCCAAGAAACAACACCATCCAACACACTCATGCTTCTATTGGCATTTTCCCACGCATCTATACTCCACCAATTTTGAACTAAATCTCCTAGATGGGAAACAAATACAATATTCATTTTTTCAATATTTTCTTTAATCCATAAGGTTTGATTATCAAAAATCCATGGGTAATTCTGTGAGTAGTATTGGGTATCGGGTAAAACGATAATAGTGAAATTTTCAAGGCTGGGTTCAGGTGTTGGTTCAGGAGGTTTTGTTTCACCGGTTTCTCCTTGCAATCCTTGTGGTTCAGTCTCATCCCTTGGATCAGGAATGAACAGCGCGAAAGTCACAATAGAAATTGAACTAACAGCTAGAATAACAACTACAAATAGCGTTATGAACTGAGCAGTAGTAGAAGCCTTTTTTTTCATTTTTCACTTAATGTAAATTCTATAGTTTTTATTAAATGTTTATTGTTGAAGAAGATTAAAAAAAGGGGTAAAATTCTGAGAGATATCCACAAACGACCCAGATTACCTCATCTCGTAACAAGTTGTATATGAAAGCATCACCAAAACACAGAAAATAAAATTTAAATATCCTTGGAAAATAGTGTTGGTTTTTCGATTAGTTACCTATACTTTTTAGGTGTAAATATGACAATCTTTTATGGAAAAAATCAAAAAAAGAGGGTTTTCGGGTGTTATCTCAAGCATTCACTTGAAATATCTCATTAATGGTTTTAGATAATAAATCATAAAACTCGTAAAAGAGGGATAAAATTCCGTAGCTTATGCCTCAGATCCGTATGGTAATGTCACAAATATCCCAACTGGTCTTATTTTATTAATCACTTAGGAGATGCGTATCATATGGAAGAAGTGAAAAGATGCGATTGGATTAGCTTTGACAAGGAAATCTATCGTGATTACCATGATAAAGAATGGGGAACGCCACTTCATGACGATCGCGCCATCTTCCAAGAACTCATTCTAAATGGATTCCAAGCAGGTCTATCGTGGTCCACGATTCTAAACAAGCGCGAGAACTTCCGAAAGGCATTCGATAATTTTGATTTCCGAAAAGTCGCGCGTTACGACAAAAGAAAAGTCAATCAATTACTGAAAAACAAAGGAATAATCAGAAATAAAATGAAGATTGAGGCTGCGATTAACAATGCGCGCGTGTTCGTGGAGATTAGAAAGGAATTCGGCACGTTTGACAAATACCTCTGGCAGTTTGTCGGAGGCAAGCCGATATTCAACGAACTGAAGTCGCTGAAGAATATGCCGGCGAAAACGGAGATATCTGAGCGTTTGTCGAAGGATTTGAAGGCGCGGGGGATGAGCTTCGTTGGCCCCACCATAATCTATGCATTCATGCAGGCCTCTGGGATGGTTAACGACCATCTAGTCCATTGCTTCCGCTATAAGCAACTCAAGAAGAAGTATGGCTAGCTGCGCGAACTAGAAGTTAAGATATACGAGATCGATGTTAGGATGGAGGGCTAAATTTTTCTGTGATAACGACCCAAGCGTTTTCAGTTGCATCCTGTCTCATTTTAATAAGAGAACTATATGCTTCTGAATTGTACCAATTCTCTGCAATCTCTCGTGACTCTATTTCAATAACGACTAGGTGATTTTGTGGAATTCCTTCTTTAACACCTCTGCCATCTCCACTTGTGTACACCAATATTTTCGCTTGACCTGCTGCCATCATTGGAGCCATAGTAGCTATGCCAGCAGCTGAGTATTCATCATACTTAGTTTGATCAGTTACGTTGTAATTTGCTATGAAATAAACTACCATAAGAGTATCATAAATTCATACCCTATAATATTCTTTGTTGCTTTTTGTCAAAGCTTTCATGCTTTTTACTTTTTAAATTTAAACAAGAACAATATAATATTTTTCAATATTAATAAAATTAAAGAAAATACTTAGAATACGATTGAAAAAATGGAAAAAAGGGAAAAGGTTACGAGTGATGTTGAAAATATTCCTTTTTTGAATGAGGCTACCTCATCTCGGTCAGATTTTATGTATTCGAATGTGTCTCTTTTGTGGATACAATTTCTTAACATCTGTTACGGGATACAAAAGCATCCCCAAAACACAGTTTTTAATCATCCTTGGAAATAAATTCTGTTTTTCACTTGGTTACCTATACTTTTTTATTACAAATATGCTAATCATTCATGGAAAAAAATATGCGATAAGCCCTGAAAATCCTAAAGATTTTGTTTCTCAACTCCAAAAACATATTAGTAATCACATCTAATATTCAAACATCCATTTGTGGAGAGTTGAGATTCCTATGAGTTCAAGAACTAAGAGTGTAGAAGGTGATTCATGCTTAGTTTTAGGAGTTGTGCTACTATTCGGTGGATTCGTTACATTCTTCTATGACACATCGGGAGGTCTATATCCCTACCGAGAACTAAGTGTTCCATTGTTCGTTCTAGGAGTAGTCTTGTTTATAGCTGGTGCATTAATACGAACCTATGTCTCAAGAAAGACTTAGGCGATAAGCAGAAGGTTGCATTAAATCTGTTCAAACAAATACACCATAGGGTCTATCTCTTTGTAATTATGTTGTTGTAATGGATGTTACTTGTTGGTTTTAATATGTTGAATATACCCTTGTTTTTTGTTGGATTAAAATTTAATCACAATAAAGTGATAGGGAAACAAACATGATATGCTTCTATGAATCAGGATTTTTAGAATTTTCTGAAAAAATACTACATTTAACTTAGCAGGAAAGGTAATAAATAGCATAAATTTTCAACTACAGTAAATCGCAGGGAGAGCAAAGCTGTTGAATTATCGTAAATCCAGAAAAAAAGACTGGATTAAAACACTTATCTACATCACAATATATTTAACGATTATCAGCTTTACAGCTTTCTACCTGCCACTCTCATACTGGCATGTTTGGATTGCTTTAACAGTAACTGGATTGGTGATCCTTATTTCATGGCATGCCAAAGTTACTGCTTATTATTGTCCAGTATGTGGCTACGAATTCGAAATATCCATATTAACTGATTTCTTTAGCCCTCACGGAGTAAACAAGAATGGCGCTTGGAAATATTTGAAATGTCCAAGTTGCTCCAACCGATCAAAAATGGAAATACTTGTTAAGACAAAGGGAAAAAGGGTTAAAATTTAACCTCCACACAAATTATTATAATATCGAACAGCCTATCCTTACAGGGGTGGAGCACCTTTGATCTTTAGACATAAAAACAGACTGCAAGTAGATTTAGGTGATTTACAGAACGAAAAAGAACACCTGTTCAGCTTTTTGCAGTCAAAACTCAAAGTTTCCGTTACCCCAGTTGGAAACAAGCTGACTTTGAATTCAGAAAAGCTGTCTGCGCGGGAATTGCATCACGTAGTGAACAAGTTTGTTTATCGCCGTAAATTCAACAATACTCACTGGGTCTCTATCAAAGGAACAAACGTCAAAATAAATAGGTTCAAGTGCAAAGCCAAGAAAAACAAAAAACACAAGAAAAACACGTCCCCTCATCAAACCGCTATACAAAGCTGGGGACTATGACACACAGTCTTAAATGCATTAGACTTTACAAGGCTAGCTCGTTTCATCATTCCATCTAATTCAGTTTTTGATAAATCATTGCCTGTACTTTTCTTCCTTAGTGCATAATGAATTCTAAAACTTGGCATAAAGCAGAAATGTTACAGTTTGGGTTTGGGATTAAAATTTAATCAAAATTATTAAATGGAAACGGCGAGATTTTATAGCATATATGGACTTTATTTTTTTATTTTAAAAGAATATATAATGACAAGATTACCCCGATGATCAACGCAAGAGCTGCACCTATATAAGCTAATACTCTTTTTTGTTCAAACTCTAAAACAAGAAATTCATTAGCGATTATTGGAGAGCTTGTCGGTGATGGCTTTGGGGTTGAAGTTGGAGTAGGAAAGGGTGAAGATTCTAAAGTGTCAACTTTTGGCGTAGGTGTTGGCGTAGGTGTTGGCGTAGGTGTTGGCGTAGGTGTTGGCGTAGGTGTTGGCGTAGGTGTTGGGATCGGAGATGGAGAAATTGTGGGTGTCGGTGAAGGTGTTGCTGTTGGTGAAGGCGATGGGGCGGGTGTAGGCGATGGATCGGATGTTGGACTTGGAGTAGGTGAAGGAGAGGGGATTGGAATAGGAGAGGGGATAGGTGTTGGAGTTGGCTCAGGTGCTTCTATAGTAAACTTCCAATAAGAGGTCCATCTACTAGACCCAATTTCATTAGAAGCCATCACTCTCCAAGAATATTCTCCTGAAACTAAAACAGCACTATAGAAATTATCTTCTATCTCCGCTAAAATATATGCTGGTCCACTGATCTCTATTTCATAAGATGTAGCTCGCTTAGATTCAGACCAACTAAAAAAGAGATTTAAATCAGAATCCAACTCTACTATAGCACCATTTTTAGGACTAATTAACTTTGGATTCGAAGGAACTCTTTTTGGCGCAGCTTGAACACTATAGATACTAACCATCAAAACTAAACATAACATTAATGCCACCACTAAAATGTGCCTTCTCAAACTTGTTTTTCTCCCCCCTTCTTCAAATTCCTAAAATAAATCTTAGCTAAATTCATATAAAACCTCTTTTTTCAAGTTTAAAATGGTTATGGAGATATCTTCTATCTTATATTTTTTGGAAAGACTTAACAGATTAGATGAAACCCGCTTTCTGTTGAGTTAGACGGTGTCTTATTAAACAGTAATTACTTTGGAAAGATCCTCTTTGCTATTTCTGTAAATTCAATAGCACCTAATTGTTTGAATAAATCCATAAAATCCCATAGCTGTGCCTCAATATCAACAATCTTACCATCAATAATACGAAAGATAACAACACCTGAAAACGTGATCTTCTTACCAGTAGGAACTATTCCATGATATTCACCTGTATGCGTACCCGTACCATTAACATACATCCAAACCCTATCCCCTTCAGCAATAATATTCACAATTGGACGATAGACGTCTGGAAAACCTTTGTGAATGTCAGTAATGTTTTGTTTCAATTGAAAACTAACATCAACTAATTCTGGTGAAAATAGATCGTCAAATATTTCAAGCTCATTTTTATTGAATGCGTCATTAAATCTGCGGACAATTGCCTTATTTTTTTCTAAGGTCAAAAAAACTCCTCTTATTATCTACCCTAACTGTTTTCTTTTCTCAGCATTTAAACCTTAATAAATACTACCTGAATGATAATTTGCCTTCTATTAATTTAGCCATTATCTTATTAAACTGTATCAGTTTTAACGATTATTAAATTAAGATCTAGACTAGAAAAAAAGGTTTATGTGGTTGTTATTTTAATTGCACCAGTTGGACAGCTAGATTCACAAGCTAAACACTGAATACAATCCTCTTCTCTAGCTGGATCAGATTTCTTATCTGAAATAGGATGACCAGGCGTATCCACCATATCATAAAGAGACACGGGACACAATTCAGCACAAATACCATCCCCACTACAAGAATCCCAATCCACAGCCACATTTGTGCCATGAATACCAAGCTTCTTTGGAGCCTCCACTGGACCCCAGACCTTATGGCCGTTGTGTTCATCTACAACTTTTCGTTTCTCTTGAAATTCATAATCTATTGGCAAAAAATTACCTATCCTAACTTGATAAATTTAAGTAATTAAGTTTTCTTTAAATATACTAAAATCAAAAAATTCCCTTTAACAGAAATAGCCTCAGAGATTAAACTTAACTAAAAACTTTGCAAAATGAAACAGCTAAAACATCATCCGTTCCCCAAAACATCTCTTTTCCACAAGTCTTTTTGTGACAAACAACACGATTATTCTCTAACTCTGAAGAACAAAATGACTCTAAATCCATAGAAACACCAGTATCAACAATAGCTTTGCATACTTTGCATTTGATCAAAAGATGAGACAAACCAATTTTCACCAATGTTTCATCTAGCATAATTCTTGTAGTTTAATCTTTTCTTTTTCCTCCAACAATTTCTTTTTTTTTAAAAAAGTCTAACCATAAACTTCAAAGCAAAAAGAGCAAAAATTTAAAAACAGGTTGATACTCACTTCAGAATGCTTAAATAAAAACAATAACAAACCATTAGCTATAGCACATTTACAGAAGGTTATTAATATTGAAAGGAAAAGCAATTTGGATACTTAGTTTTTTTACTTTACTATCAGCCCTAAACGCAGTAGTGGGAATAGTTTTATCAATTAATCTTGGAATAGAAGCCAACTTCCAGCCCTACCTTATAGGGTCCCTGACAGGTGCGATACCAGTTTATGTGTACTTGATAGCTTCATTAGTTGGCGCATTAATCTTTCTTGCAGCCACATCTGCTAGTATAGTTAGCGAGTTATCAAAAATTGAGCTGCTAAACAAAATCAACCAAAGAGCAGAGCTACTCCAAGATGGCCAAGCACTACTAAAAGCAAACCAAGACGAAATCAAAGGAGTAGCATTTCTAATAAAACAAAACATTGACCAAACCCAAAAGCAAATCACCCACAACTTTACCGAACAAGAAAAACACCTAAAAGAGCTACATGCAGAATCAACCAAAAACCTCGAATATGAATCCGCAAACATCACCTCAAAGATTAGAAAAAACCTAAAAGACAACTTTAACAAACAAGAAAAAAACCTAAACCAACTCAACAACAACCTATCCACAAGAATTGAAGGCGAAGCAATTGACGCTAAAGCCCAAATAGGAATTCAACTCCAAGAACTAAAAAAAGCGCTTTCAGAAAGAGAGAAAGCAGCTAAAAAACAGGCAAAAACCTTAACAAACCAGAAAAAAGAAATCGCAACCATAAAAGACAAAATCACACAAATAGAACAACAATTTATCCTCCCAAAAACATTGTTAACAAGCCAAAGCAACCCTGAACAAGTCAGAGGAATTGGCCCAAACACCAACAATGAACTAAAAGCTATGGAAATAACAAACATAGGCGAGTTATTATTAGCAGACCCCAAAGCTATAGCGCAAAAAACAAGCACCTCAGAGAAGATGGCTAAAAAACTACAAGGCATAGCTCAACTCTCAATGATTCCAAGCTTACAAGAAAAAGACATAGCCCTACTAGAAGAGATCGGCATCGCAGACCAACAAGATCTAGCTAACCAAGATCCAATTAAGATGGGCAGAAAAATACGCAAAACAATAAAAGACCAAATCGAAGCCGGAAAAACACCAGAGATTCAACAACCAACAATCGAAAAAATACGCTCCTGGATAAAATACGCAAAACAATAAAAAAGCAGAAAATTCTAGGCTTAACCTATTAATGGTTAAAACAATTATCCCATTTTATTTTAAATCTTAAAATCTAATTAATAATAATTCAAAGAACCTAAATCTAAAAATTTTGGCTTTGCATATCAATTCTTAGATCTAAAAATGACAAATAAGATTGGAGACGACTTCCAAAAACAAACAAAATACCAACGAGGAAAAATCGGAGGCTTCTTAGACTGGCCAAACAAACCCCAAATCTACAAACAATACCCAAACAACAAAAAAATTCAATTACCCATTGTAAAACAGATCGAAACCTTATCTTTTGATCAAACCATAAAACAGAGAAAAAGCATTCGCAAATATTCACAAAAACCCCTAAATTTAAAGCAGGTAGCTTATCTTTTATGGTCTTGCACAGGCATTCAAAGAATTCAAAGAGGCTACGAATTTAGAAACGCACCATCAGCAGGCGCCCTCTACCCAGTAGAAACGTATCTTTTCACAAGAAACACAAAAAACCTGCAAACAGGCCTATACCACTACAACATACAAACAAACTCGCTAGAACAACTCCAACAAGAAGACCTCTCAGAACAAATAGCAAAAGCCTGTCTAGGACAAAACATGCCAATATCAGCACCAATCACAATAATTTGGTCCGCGATATTTCAAAGATCAAAATGGAAATACAAACAAAGAGCATACCGCTACATCTACCTAGACGCTGGCCATATCGCTCAAAACCTAGCTCTTAGCGCTACAACACTAGGATTGGCATCTTGCCAAATAGGAGCCTTCTATGATGACGAAATCAACAAAATCCTAAAAATAGACGGAGAAAACGAAAGCGCAATCTACCTAACCACAATAGGAAACACAAACTAAAAACCAAAATTAAATCGCCAATGATTTCTTAGAGAATA
>Ga0255454_1025_pt1 | contig 11931 bp, 10 predicted proteins | sample ANMaggQBNCT01K10_FD_182653 | JGI IMG/M metagenome (GOLD analysis project Ga0255454, IMG submission 182653) | Sediment cell enrichment communities from methane seep in Santa Monica Basin, California, United Staets - ANME aggregate JGI... | ecosystem: Environmental > Aquatic > Marine > Cold seeps >... | reverse complement strand
GTACACTAGGATTTCTTTTCTGCATCAAACTCTACTCAAATTCTTCTACAAACAATGTGTACATAAAAAAGTTATGAATCAATAAAACATAATAATAAAACCAGAATTTTTATCCCAAAATAGGTTAATAATGTAATTAGATATATTGGTTTAAATCCTATTTATTATTGCAACAAAATTTGTTTTAGAGGAATACTACGTTGTTAATTGATTCACATGTTCATATTGGAGCACCCCCCAAGGAAGCTGACCCAAGAAATTTTGTTAAGCTAATGAAGAAAAGTCACATAGACAAGGCTGTGATTTTTAGGTATTATTATGATAAACCAACAAAGTTTAGTAATCAGTATACTAGTTTAGTTGTCAAACAATATCCTAAATATTTCATAGGTTTTGCCTGGGTAAACCCTAATGATACAACTGCAGAAAAAGAAATTGAGACATCTATCTTAAAATGGAATCTAAAAGGCGTTAAACTTCACTTAGAAATGCATCCAACGCCAACAGAAAAACTTCAAAAGATTTTCAACATAGCTGAAAAACACAATATTCCGATCTGTACTCATCTTGGAAATGATTTTGATCAAATTGAAAGTTTATCAAAAGAGTACAAAACAAAAATAATAATAGCCCACTTAGGCACAGGAGTCTATTGTCTCGACATAAATCGACTAAAAAAAGCAATTAAGTTAGCTAAAAACAAAAATGTCTATCTTGAAACATCAGGAAATACCTATCCGCTTGTAGATTATGCGATAAAAGAGATCGGCTCAAAAAAAATAGTTCTCGGATCAGATTTTCCCCACGAACACCCTCTTATCTCAGTGAAAATAATAGAGTTATTAAACATTTCAAATCAAGATAAAGAACTAATTCTTCATAAAAACATCTCAAAAATACTTGAAATATAATAATTTAACACATAAAGAATCAGAAAATTTATCCAACACTAAAGTTATTACTTAGAAGTAGTTTTTGATGTCGGTAAATAAAGCCCGGTGGTGTAGTGGCCAAGCATAGGGGCCTCTGGAGCCCTCGACGAGAGTTCAAATCTCTCCCGGGCTACTTCTACACATGTAAAAGAATTCTATAATTCCCTTTTTTTGAAAAGTATTTCTCGACGGTATTGCATATCTGTCGTAAGGAATATTAAAGGAAATAAAGAGATTACTATTATCGAATGGAAAGATGACTATGCCCTTACGAAATGATATTAAAAAGATTATGATTATTGGGTCCGGACCAATTGTTATTGGTCAAGCTTGTGAGTTCGATTATTCTGGTACCCAAGCATGTAAAGCCTTGAAATCGTTAGGTTATCAGATTGTGTTGGTTAACTCAAATCCGGCAACAATTATGACTGATCCCGATATGGCGGATGCCACTTATATCGAACCCCTTAATCTTGAGACGATGATTAAAATCATCGAGAAAGAACGACCAGATGCTTTACTGCCCAATTTAGGAGGACAGACCGGACTTAACCTCAGTTCGAGTCTGTCAAGTTGTGGAGCCTTAGACAAATACAATGTAAAAGTAATCGGTGTGGATCTGGAAGCTATCCGTCGCGGCGAAGATCGTTTGGCTTTCAAAGAAACGATGATAGAACTGGGTATCGCTACTGCTCAGAGTAAAATTGCTTACAGTGTTGAGGATGCTGAATTAGTTGCTACCGAGCTGGGCTATCCAGTCATTGTCCGACCGGCCTTTACAATGGGTGGTACCGGCGGAGGTTTGGCATATAATGTCGAGGAGTTACGCGTAATTGCAAGCCGCGGTATCGCAGCCAGTATGGTTGGTCAGGTGTTAATTGAAGAATCTGTAGAAGGCTGGGAGGAACTGGAACTGGAAATTATCCGGGATGCCAAGAACCAGATTATTACCGTTTGTTTTATTGAAAATGTAGATGCAATGGGTGTCCACACTGGAGATTCTTACTGTACTGCTCCCATGCTTACTATTAGTGAATCGCTGCAAAAACGGCTCCAGGACTATTCTTACAAGGTAGTAGAAAAGCTCGGGATTATTGGCGGTACTAACATACAATTTGCACACGACCCCAAAACAGGAAGGGTAGTAATAATTGAGATTAACCCGCGCACTTCACGTTCTTCTGCCCTGGCTTCGAAAGCTACCGGCTTCCCTATTGCCCTTATCTCAGCCAAATTAGCCGCTGGTATGACTTTGGACGAGTTACCATACTGGCGAGATGGTACTCTAGAAAAATACACTCCTTCCAGCGGTTACGTAGTGGTTAAGTTTGCCCGTTGGGCTTTTGAGAAATTCCGTGATGCAGAAGACCGGCTTGGTACGCAAATGCGCGCTGTCGGCGAGGTTATGAGTATTGGTAAAAATTATAAAGAAGCTTTCCAGAAGGCTATTCGGTCTTTGGAGATAGGACGGTTCGGGCTGGGATTTGCTAAAGACTTCAATAAAAGATCACTTGAAGAATTAATGAAAATGCTTACGTACGCTACCAGTGAACGACAATTTATTATGTATGAAGCCCTACGCAAAGGCGCGGATATTCAGGAGCTTTATCTGAAAACTTTTATTAAACCTTGGTTTATCCAGCAAATGAAAGAACTGGTAGAAGAAGAAGAGAAAATCATTAGTTATAAAGGCAGAAATCTACCAGGTGATTTACTTATTCAATCTAAGAAAGATGGTTTTGCTGATAAATATTTAGCCAAATTGCTCGCCGTAGATGAGGCGGAGGTACGCAAACAACGCATCGAGTTAGGATTATTGGAATCATGGGATGTTATTCCAGTCAGTGGAACAAAAAATGCTAGGTATTACTACTCTACGTATAATGCACCGGATAATAACTTAGTTAGCCAGCGGCCGAAGGTGATGGTTTTAGGTGGTGGGCCTAACCGTATTGGTCAGGGTATCGAATTTGATTACTGTTGTGTCCACGCTGCCTTTGCTCTGCGTGATATGGGTTTTGAGACTATCATGGTAAACTGCAATCCTGAGACTGTATCTACTGACTACGATACTTCAGATAAACTGTATTTTGAGCCGCTGACTGTTGAGGATGTCTTGAGTATTTACCAAAAAGAGAAACCTATTGGAGTTATCGTCCAGTTTGGCGGACAAACACCACTAAATATTGCCGCTGAACTGGAGAAATTTGGTGTGAAAATCCTGGGTACATCGGTTAACTCGATTGATATCGCCTCTGACCGCGGTCGTTTTAGTCAAATGATGCAGAAATACGGCATTCCAATGCCGGAATCGGGTACCGCCATAAATCTTAAAGAGGCATTGGTGGTGGCGAAACGTATCGGCTACCCGCTTATCTTACGTCCTTCCTACGTGCTTGGTGGCCGCGGTATGGAGATAGTCCACGATGAAGATGAGCTGAAATTATATGTGGCGGCAGCTGTCGACGTCACGCCGGGCCGTCATATCCTCATCGATCGCTATCTAGAGAACGCTATCGAGGCCGAAGCCGATGCCATATCTGATGGAAGTGATGTCTTTATTCCGACAGTTATGGAACATATCGAATATGCCGGTGTTCATTCCGGAGATGCAGCTTGTGCAGTTCCATCGGTTTCTATAATGAAGAAGCATATCGATACTATTGAAGAATATACGCGGCGTATCGCTCGAGAGCTTAAAGTAATCGGGGTAATGAATATCCAATATGCTATCTGCAAGGACATAGTCTATGTTCTTGAGGCAAACCCGCGTGCCTCCAGAACCGTTCCGCTGGTATCTAAAGTGTGCAATATACCTATGGCAAGTTTAGCCACGCGCTTGATGATGGGAAAGAAAATAAAGGATTTGAATCTGCAAAAGCGGTTAATTCCTCACGTTGGAGTTAAAGAAGCTGTATTTCCTTTCAATATGTTTCCAGAAGTCGATCCTGTACTTGGTCCAGAAATGAAATCTACTGGTGAAGTGCTTGGCATCGCTGAATCCTTCGGTCTGGCTTATTGGAAAGCTCAAGAGGCAATAAACCCATTACCGACCAAGGGAACTGTACTGATAACTGTTGCTAAGTCTGATCGTTCCACTTTAGAAGAAGTAGCCAGACAATTCATAAAAGCGGGTTTCAAGATAATTGCGACCGAGGGTACACATGCTTTTTTGGCCAAGTATGGCATCGTTTCTGAACCCATTCTCAAAGAACATGAAGGACGTCCTAATATCACTGACGCTATTAAAAATAAAGAGATACAGCTGGTGATAAATACTCCTTCAGGTAAATTGAGCAAGTATGATGATTCGTATCTACGTAAGGCGGCAATAAAATATAAAGTGCCATATATCACGTCATTGACAGCTGCTATCGCCGCAGCCAAGGGCATTACCGCTTATTGTGCGGGTAAATCAAGTGTCAAATCCATTCAGCAATACCATGCATCGCTCTAAGAAATGAGGAACCAAATGTGATCTATGGAAAAGATGCCATAGAAAGACAGATTGAGAATTTGATTGAGCAGAGCATTCAAATACAAAGGCTATTGTCATAGGAATTTGTACAAATGAGTATACGGTACTGTTTTTATCATTGCTTTTCATAGAATTTTTTTATGTTTTCAGCGTGCAGATCAAGATGATCTGTTTCAATCTCAACTAAAGATTCAAAGAATAATTTTAATTGTGGCTCAGAAGCTTCTTTTACGAATTTTGCGTAGGCTTTGATGGCTCGGTCTTCTCTTTTCCATCCCTCTTTTGTGTTTTTTTTAAAATCCTCTGAACAAGCAACTGGTTTTAGTTGCGGTTTTTTTATTTTTAGAAACTTTAGGATTGCGTCAGCGTGTTCGTTTTCTACTTTTTTTAGGGCTTTGAATTTTGCAAAGCCATACTCGTCACCCTTTGCTTTTGCTGAATTCATTGCACAAAGGTAAAATGCAGTGTTGTTCAACTCTAATTCTAAAGCAGCCACAAGATTAGTTTCTGATATGTCACTTATTTCAAAAATGAACTCAGAAGGATTCCATTCCTCAGCTAAGACAAAATAACATCCAAAAGCGCCGCAAAACGGACATCTTGATGGTGGTTCTTCACCTATGTATGGATCTCGACATATTTTGCATCTAAATACTTTTATTTTTCCCAATTTTTTCACCTGTTAGCTTCAAACTCATACTATTGAAGTTGTGGAAAATAAGACTTTTTCTCTAATCTTTGATTTTCTGAACATCAAATAGAAACTGGGATTTGGTTGAAAAAGTAACTTCAGACTAAAGTCTCTTTAGCAGAAGTTGAGTAAGGGGAAGATAACCATATTCTGAAAAGGTGATATTACTAAGTAAAATCACATGATTAATTCGGATCCTATCACTACAAGAATTGCTAAAACAATTATCTAACAGAGAAGGATATCAACTTTTTATCAAAGATTTTGTGTTAAACAAATGGACATTGTGGTTTCTCTAAGGTCTTTAGATTTTGCTAAGTTCACAAGTGTATTAATAGAATTTTCAGCTAAAGAATTAACTGCACAATAGTTGCTAACTTCTTTTTTCCTACTTATTGTATAAAAGTTTAGTAGCTTTTGCCAAATCTTCTGGGGTATCAATATCTTTAATTGTCCATTTTTTTGCTTCGATGGTTAGAAGTGAGTCTTTATGTCTATGAACAATATTTCTGATAGTCTCAGTTTCTTTCATGTGTAATATCTCAGTAAAAAGTTTTTTAGAGAAGAGCAATAGATGTCCCTTCTTACCTTTATGGATTGGACTTACAATCAGGACGTTTCCTTTTTTATTTTCTAGTTCTCTAATCATTAAATTAAGAAAGTTAGGTTCCAATATGATCTGATCTCCAAGCAACACTAAAATGGCATCTGCAGAACTAATTTTTTTCAATCCAGTTTTAAATGATGAGAACATTCCTTTTTCATATTCATTATTTATCACAATTTTGAGTTTCTCTAAACGAAATTTTAAAGCGTTAATGATTCTATCGGGTTCATGTCCCAATACAACAACAATCTCAGAAACTTGTATTGCTTCTAAAGCGTCTAATATATGGTCAATAAGCCTTTTTCCGCATAGTTTTATTAATAATTTGTTTCTTCCCATTCTTGTTGACTTTCCAGCAGCCAAAAGGATGGCTGCAACTCTCATCATTATTCACCGATATTAGTTCTTATGCAACATTTCTCCATTTAAACAGTTTGAACAAAACAATAATTAGTATAAATAATACCAAAAACGAGTTTACGGACTGATTACCTTTTATTATATCTAAAATAATAATTAGAAAATAATGGAGCGGTTCTTATGGCACGAGAGATTATAGTCAACGCAGAGAATCTAACCAAAAAATTCGATGATCTAGTAGCAGTAGATGGAGTCAACTTCGAAATCTACAAAGGCGAAAGCTTCGGATTTCTTGGACCCAACGGTGCAGGAAAAACCACAACAATGAGAATGATCCAAAGTGTTTCTCCCATAACCCAAGGCACACTAACAATAGCTGAAATGGACATTACAAAATATAGCTGAAAAATAAAATACATGGTCGGTGTTGCTCCACAAGAAGACAACCTAGACCCAGATTTCACTGTAATCCAGAACCTTCTTGTCTAAGTTAGATATTTTGACATCCCAAAAGAAAAAGCAAAAAACAAGGCAGAGGAACTTTTAGATTTTTTACAATTAACTCAAAAAAGAGATGTTATAATAACTTCTCTCTCTGGAGGTATGAGACGAAGACTAATTCTCGCCAGAGCTCTGATGAACTCACCACAAATATTAATTTTAGATGAACCCACAACAGGTCTAGATCCCCAAGCCCGCCACCTCATTTGGACCAAGATTAAAAACCTACAAAAACAGGGATTCCAACCAAGACAATCTTAAAAACTCTTAAAATTGATGACGTATATAATGATTTTAGTAATGTTGAAACATAATTGGTGCCCTAGGAGGAAATCTGATCGATGCCAATACGAGTGAGATTATTTGCAAACTTAAGAGATTTGGCAGGAAAAAGAGAAATTGAATTGGATATGGGGGGGCGAAGAGAGAACAGTACTTGATTTGGTGCAGATTCTTTCTAGTAGATTTGGTGAAGACTTTAAAAACGCCCTATTGGATCCTAAAACAGGGAAGGTCCGGCGTTACATAAAAATCATGGTCAAAGGTAAAGACTTGGACCTCTTGAAGGGCTTAAAAACTGTGATTAGGGATGGTGATATAGTTCAGCTATTTCCTCCAATTGGAGGAGGCTAATAATCAAAATAATATATGTAATTACAATTTTATAAACTATGTAATGTTTTTGCTTAAAGCATCTTCCTCGTCAAGGAAAAATGGTATATTTTAATCTTCTCCAGATTTATTTAAGAAATGAAAAAAAACTATAAAGGATATAAAGATAGTAAATATTTATATAGTATAGTTTAGTATAGTTTAATTTGATTTATATGAGTAAAACACACTCTGCAAAAATCAAAGAAGCAATAATCGATCTAGTCCGTGCAAAACCAAAAGAAATCATGATTTGGATAAAAAAACATTACCCAAAAGACAAATTCAATCCACGCTCCTACAGAGCTGACATAATAGGATGTAGTGTAAACCACAGCTCCTCCAAGCATTATCCAAATATACCAAAATTTCTGTGGTTTAACAAAGAAACAAAAGAATATAGCTTAGCCAAAAAGAACCAAACCGACTTCAAAATCGACATAAAACCTGAAAAGATACAAGACTTAGAAGAAGACACACAGATTGTTGATGGAATACCGATATCAAAACTGAGCATAACAGGAAAAATAACAATACCTTCAACTATCAGAAAAAAAATGCGATTCAAACCCGGAGATACTCTTGGATTTATTATAAACCAAAAAGGGTTTCTTGAAGTAAAAAAAGCTAGTTTAAAACTTGAGTTCAACTAAAAAAAATTTGTTAAAAATGAATCATAAATTTTTGTCAATTGTTATCCAAACCCAAACCAGATCATATCATTATATATAAGATGAAATTTCTGAGTTTTGAGAAATTTGACTTCAGAAGCCAAATCCGGAGAAGATATCATAAAAAAAAGCTTGACACCACCATACTTAGATATTATAGGTTCCAATAGTTAGAAAAAAACAAGTAACGAAAGTATATTAATTGGTGGATTATTGAAATATTCCAAAAATAATAAAATTCACATATTATTAAACAGGACGTCGTCTTTTGAAAGAGAAGAAAGAAAAAAACATACAAAATGATTCCAAAGATCCAAATTTTTGCAATGAAGTCATAGAGACGGGATCCCAAATCTTTCCGAAAGAGGAATTAACACATTTAAGCGCATGTTTACAGTGTGGCAATTGTGTAGGGGGTTGTCCATCCGGAAAAAGAACCGCATGGAGAATAAGGAAGATATTTAGAGAGACATTATTGGGTGAAAAAGAAAAAGTCTTATCAGATGACGACCTATGGAACTGCACTACATGCTACACATGTCAAGAAAGATGTCCAAGAGGAGTACCTTCCACAGACATTGTACGAATTCTACGAAACCTTGCAGTTAGAAATGGAAACATGAAAGATAATCACAAGAAGGTTTGTGAAATTCTATTAAAATATGGGCATGCAGTTCCAGTCAATGAACAAACAAAGAAGAACAGAAAAGAATTGGGATTAGATGAGCTTCCACCTACAGTACATAGTTACCCCGAGGGACTAAAAGAAGTCCTTATGTTATTTGAGAAGACCGGCTTTAAAGAACTCGTGGAGGATAAAGAAAATTAAAGAATACGCGTACTTCCTAGGCTGTATTACTCCCAATCGTTACCCAGGAATCGAATTGGCAACCAGAAAAGTTCTAAAAGAATTTGGAATCAAGGTTTTAGACATGAAAGGGGCTTCTTGTTGCCCAGCTCCTGGAGTGATTGGTTCTTTTGATCTAGTAAGTTGGCTTACAGTAGCTGCAAGAAATATCACTATTGCTGAACAAATGGGGCGTGACATTACTACGACATGCAATGGTTGTTATGCAACTCTACAAGAAGCCAATTTCCTGTTAAAAGAGAACAAAAAACTGAAACAAAAAGTAAACAGCGCTCTAAAGGAAATTGGTAGGGAGTACAAGGGCACGGTTAATGTAAAACATATAATTGAAGTTCTAAACGAAAGTATTGGCTACAAAACTATTCAGGACAGATTAAAGCTTCCACTCAAAGGATTACGGGTAGCTGTCCACTATGGGTGTCACTTCTTGAAACCCAGTAAAGTTAGAAAACACGGAAGTGCTCAAAATCCTACAATCCTAGATGACTTTGTAAGAATTCTAGGTGCTGAAAGTGTCAATTATACAGATAAGCTAATGTGCTGTGGTGCAGGAGGCGGAGTAAGAGCATCAAACCTCGAAGTAACACAGGAGTTTACTCAAGACAAAATTGATAATATGATACAGGCAAAAGCAGACTGCGTAGTTGTCCCATGCGCTTTTTGCCATTTCCAATTTGACAATGGCCAGTTTATGTTAAGCGAAAAAACTGGAAAGAAATACGAGCTCCCAGTGGTATATATAACACAACTCTTAGGTTTGGCTTTGGGTATGAGTGCAAAAGAACTTGGATTATACAAGAATCAAACCCAAATTCAAAGTCTTGTTGATAAACTCCCGAAATTGAACAAAATTCGACAAATCTCAGATTATGTGAAATCAAAAATTAGGAAATAAACTTCATTACATCTAGGTAGTCCAATTTAGAATATTTTAGGGTTCTCGGATTTTAGCAAGTTTGTAATCTCTTCTCTATGTTTCATAAATTCAGGACTAAGTTTGTTCCTAGGTTTTTTTAGATTAATTCTAAATGTTTTAATTATTTTAGCTGGTCTTTTTGATAAAATTATTACTCTGTCGGCTAAATAAACCGCTTCTTCAATATTGTGGGTTACAAACAACACAGTTTTCCTAAGTTTTGACCATATCTCCAATAATTTTTTTTGAAGAAATTCTTTGGTTTGAGTATCCAAACTCCCAAAAGGTTCATCCATAAGTAAGATTGAGGGATTTACTGATAATTCTCGAGCTATAACAACCATTTGTTTCATACCGGTTGAAATCTGGTTAGGATAGAAATTTCCAAATTTTCTCAAACCAACAAGTTCTAAGGAATCTTTAGCCTTTCTATCTATTTCTTCTTCACTAATTTTTTGTTTGAGAACTTTATTCTTGATTTCCAAACCAAATTTTACATTCTCTAAAACATTTTTCCAAGGCAGACAAGATTGTTCTTGAAAGACAAAAGAAAGGTGATGCTTCCGTAAATCAATAGGTTCTTGATTCATAAGAACTGATCCACTTGTAGCGGGAATAAAACCCGCTATAATATTCAACAAAGTGGTCTTACCACAACCCGTTGGACCACAAATACAAAGAAACTCATCTTTGAAAATAGTGAAATTAATGTTTTCTAAGACTAACAAATCATTAAAGCTCTTAGTTAGATTCTCAATCTGAACCTCAGACAACAACTTCGCTCCTCCATTTAAAAAGTCGCTTTTCAATTTGAACAAGAATTTCATTCATCAAAAGTCCTATTATACCAATAAGAATCATACCAACAATAGAATATTCTATCATAAGCAATTCCGAATATTTCAATATCAAATAACCCAATCCAATCAAAGCTCCTCCGATCATTTCTGCAGCTACAATTACCATCCATCCTACTCCAAGAGCCACTCGCATCCCAGCAAACACCTCAGGTAAAACCGATGGTATCACTATGTGCCTTATTATGTAGCCCCTACTAGCTCCATGAACTCTAGCTACATTAATGTGAACAGAATTAACTCTTGGAATGCTAGCTATAGTGGTTATAAGTATTGGAAAGAACGCTCCAAGCCATATCATGAAGACATAGCGTGAGAATCCTCTTAGAAGAACAATTACAATCGGTATCCAAGCTATAGGTGGAATGAACCGTATAGGATCAATAACAGACCGTGAACCTTCGATAGTAATAGGAAATAACCCCATCACCAAACCAAGCGGAATCCCTATCAAACATGCAAGCCCAAAACCCGCTCCAATTCTACCTAAACTAGTTATGATGTGATCAAAAAGTGTAATTCCCTCCAAATCTCCATTTTTAGCCAAATCGATAAAAGCTGTAGCAGTTTCTACAACATCCGGAAGAAAGGGGGATTTAACCGAAATAGCTACTAGTTCCCATAAAATGACAAAAACCAATATCGCTATAATATTTAGCAATATTTTCTTTTTATTATGAGAAATAAGAAAGTCCATTTTGATTTGGCTCACAAAAATTTTTATCCATGGGAAAATCTTGGATTAAATTCAACAATTCTAATTTCAATACTGATCCAGAGATATTAAACATCGAGCCCAATGATATAAGAGTCGTATTTTTGTTTTCAAACATTTCAACAAACGAATTATCTATAGCATTCATAAGAAATTCGTCTATGTTAGGAACATCTTCACCTTTTATTTTGCCGGCGTCAATTTGTCCCTGTAGCATAACTTTGCAGCTCTCTACATCCACTAACGGTGGATGAGGATATTGAACTATAGGATATGCCGCCTCTATCAAATCGATTGATAAACCAGAATAACTAGCGATAAGGTTTTTTGCCTCTTCAGAATATTCCAACACCCATTTCATGGATTTAGTATGTATCTTGACAATTTTCTCAATAACATTTGGCTTCTCTCTCACCCAGTCACCTCGAACTGCAACAACACAACATTGATGGCCTTCCAATACTTCATTTGAGGCAAATAACACATGTGCCTCTCGAATATTTTCTAAAACTGCTCTTGTAGCGTGAGGTTCCCAAGCAATGTAACCATCAATTTCACCCATGGAAAATTTTTCCTTTAACAAGGTAACTGAAGCCCTATGAACACTAAATTCAACGTTATAATCTGCCATCATTTTGTCTAGCATATAATCTTGTATTGATCCAATACCTGGTGAACCAATAG
>Ga0255454_1024_pt1 | contig 12452 bp, 13 predicted proteins | sample ANMaggQBNCT01K10_FD_182653 | JGI IMG/M metagenome (GOLD analysis project Ga0255454, IMG submission 182653) | Sediment cell enrichment communities from methane seep in Santa Monica Basin, California, United Staets - ANME aggregate JGI... | ecosystem: Environmental > Aquatic > Marine > Cold seeps >... | reverse complement strand
TATAACAAATAGTACGCTTCTTCAAGGTTTAGGAGAAACAAAATTGGTAATGAAATTACGTATATTATCGCTTCTAGTTGGTATTCCTTTGGCTTTTATCTTAATTCCATTTTTTGGAATTGTTGGATTAATAATTACTATTTTAGTTGGAGCATGGCCTAGTATTTTCGCAGGTATTTATTGGATTTGGAGACATTATCAAATGAAAGCAGACTATTTATCATCAGCAAAAATATTCATTTCATCTCTTATTGCGGGAGCAATAACTTTCATCTTTATTACTATTTTTACTGCTTCTACATGGATACTTCTGACATTTGGAGCATTACTTTTTTTGGTTACATATATTATTGTTGTACCAATAATTGGAGCAATTAATCAAACGGATATCAATAATCTACGCTTCCTGTTCTCAAGTTTAGGATTTATATCCAAACTGATCGACCTTCCATTAAAAATTATTGAAAAAATTTTGAGAATCAAACAAACATCTTCTGAAGAAAAGCTAAATTAAACATTCAAATTTCTTAAAGACCAACTTATTTATCAGAAAATTAAGGGCATGATAAATTTAGAGGATTAAAAAATTATGGCATTCAATAATCACATTGTTTATAGAACTATGATGAGAAGTGACATAACTCATTTTAGAAATTCAAATTTTCCTTTTGGACTAGAATTATTTAAAAAATCGATTCTAAAATCGATTCTTCAAGTAACGAGATTAATACCTATAGAAACAAACCTTATTGCATATTGCGTTAAAGAAAAAAAGGCAGTAGGATTTCTTCGATTAACCGAGCATACTAAATCGATTTATTCTATTAAGTATGTTTTTACCACCCCTCAATTTAGAAAAAAAGGTGTAGCTTCTGGACTTATTAATAGAGCTTTGACTCTAGCAAAAAATAAAAATGCGCTTAAAGTATTTCTCACAGCAGATTATCCGAATAGTGTTGCCTCAAAATATTATTTCAAAATAGGGTTTAAACCTTTAACAAATAATTCAAGTATCTATGCGCTTGGATTCCCAAAAAATGTCTCCATAAATAATAAGAATAAATTGAATAAAACCGACACACGCCTGGGAATGAGCAAAGAAGTGCTTTTAAAAATATATACTCGCTGTATGGGTGAAAAATGGCTAGATTATTTTGAAACTAACAAAACAAATTTAATTAACGGTTTTTCTCAAGATTTTAAACATCTATTTATTAAATATGTATTTGTAAACGATTCTCAAAGCGCTTTTGCACTTATTTTTTATTATCCAATGCGGAGGACAGCTAAAATTGAAATGTATAGTATTAAAAGTAACATAGTTCCTTCTATGATTAAAGAGCTCTATGCCTTTTTGAAAAAAAAAGGAATAACCTATAGTCAGATTATGATATTTAATGTCGAAGAAAATATGCTTAAGAAAAGTGAATTTAAACAAATTAATGAAATGGATTTTGCATTCAACATGCGCTTCATGGGAAAATTTCTCTAACATTTTCCAAAAAATTTCTCTCTTTTTTCTTAAATATAGACTTCATTTTTTAAATCATTTTTACAACATGCTAAAATATTTTTTTAGGAGTAAATAGATGTTAGAAATATTCAAAATTACCGAAATAAACGAATTCAATAAATTAAAAACTTATTGGAATGATGTTCTTAGTAATAGCAAAGAAAATTCTTTTTTTTTAACTTGGGAACATGTTGCGGTTTCTGTTAAGAATTTAAATGATAACCAAAAATTATACATTTTATATATAAAAAATGATGATAAGATTATAGCGATTGCACCTCTTCGGAAATCAAAATATTCCTTTAGGAGAGGTTTAAGTTATAATATTATAGAACCTCTAGATTATGGAACTAGTACTGATTATAATGGATTAATATTAACAGAACAAAAATCTAAAACTTTATTATTTTTTTTATCATATTTATATCGTCAAAAAGATTGGGATTTTATTAAATTTAGTGATATTCCTAAAAAATCAATATTTGCAAATTTATTAATTAAATTTAAAAATTTTTTTCCTGTTTTTGAATTAACTAAAGGAGCAATATGTCCTTACTTAGAACTTCCTGATTCAATCGAAGATTTTCTCAAGAGGTATAGTAAAAATTTTAGAAAAAATCTTAGGCGAAGGCTAAGAGCACTACAGAGGGATCATGGTAAAGTAGAAATTAAAAATTATCATGAATTTTGTTCTATAGAAGAAGGAATGAATCTTTTTTTTGATCTTCATCAAAAGAGATGGTTATCAATTAATAAACCTGGAGCATTTAATGTACAAAAAGTGCGTGATATTTTTCTAGATCGTGCCAAATTTTTTGATAAAAAAGGCTGGTTTGCTCTATATTTTCTAGTTGTAAACGGAAAACCCATTGCAGCAAAGTATGTTATAGAATATGATAAAAAAATACACGGTTGTTTATCTGGATTTGAACCACGATATTCTTCATATGGTATTGGTAATCTTTTATTGATGAAAGTTATTGAGACAGGTATAACACGTAAATTCAGTGAATATGATTTTATGAAAGGTGACGAACTGTATAAATTTAATTGGACTAAAAAATATAGGACTAATATTAATGTGAAATTCATCAACAATAATTTTAGATCAAGATTAATCAACCTGTGTATGGAAACTGAAAAAATCTTTCAAAATGGTTTGATAATCAGATATTAGAAAAAGTATTATTTATTTAAATCAATGATCAAAGTCTAATAAATCATTAAATTCAAAATTTTTTTAATGTTAACATTAATTTAGGATTAAAATAAAAGATGTGAAAATCTATATTAAAAAAGATTAATACTATTTGTCCAAGCTGCAATTCAAACGCTGTGAAAGTTTTTTATGAAGCTCATAATGTTCCAATTAATAGTTGTTTATTGTTTTCATCTAATAAAGAAGCAATCAACTTTTCACGAGGCGACGTCATTCTTGGTTTCTGTTCAACTTGTGGATTCATAACAAATATAGCATATGACTCATCAAAAGTGGATTATTCAACTCTTGCTCCTGAAGAACAAGGCTCTTCGACCACTTTTAACGCATTTGCTACTAGATTGGCAAGACGTTTAATTGAAACATATAATATCAAAAACAAAAAAGTTCTAGAAATTGGTTGTGGACGAGGAACTTTCTTGGAACTTTTATGCACAATAGGCAAAAATCATGGAGTTGGTATTGACCCATCGACAATAACTGGTGAACTTAAATCAACAATTCCAAATAATCTATTATTTATTCGAGATTACTTTTCAGCTAAATATAAAAAATGTCTCGGGGATTTGGTTTGTTGCCGCCATACATTGGAACATATCTATGAGACAACTGATTTTATAAAAAGTATACGACAAATGATAGGAAACAAATATTCCACAATTAGTTTTTTTGAAGTACCTGACACTAGTAGAATACTCAAAGAGGTCGCCTTTTGGGATATTTATTATGAACACTGTTCGTATTTTACATTGGGATCTATTTCACGTCTGTTCCGTTTAAATAAATTTAAAATTGAATATCTTAAAAAGGATTATTTTAATCAATATTTATTGATTGATTCTAAGCCTTTAAATAATCCTTCACAAAAAATCCACAATTTAGAGGAAAGCGTGGAATTAACCGCGAAAAATGTTTTAGAATTTACTATCAATTCTCAAAAAAAGATTAAAAAATGGAAAAACTTGTTAAATCAAATACAGAAAAAAAAGAAAAAAACCATAGTTTGGGGTTCAGGATCTAAATGTGTTGGTTTCATGACAACTTTGAATGTCAAGAATGAAATTGATTACATAGTAGATATAAATCCATTAAGACATGGAAAATTTATCCCAGGGGTTGGGAAACAAATAATGTCGCCAACATTCTTGAGCTCCTATAAACCAGATATTGTTATTGTCATGAATCCCGTTTATCTAGAAGAGATTAAAAAAGATCTTTCCAGCATGAAACTATTTCCAAAACTAATACCTTGTAATTGAAAATATAATGAAAATTTTTGATTTTGGGACATCCATATGAAATCAAATTGTGAAAATTTTTTATATTTAGGTCCATATAAATGTCTTTCTATAAATGTCAGTTTCAAAACTTTCTTAATTCAAGTATTCAACAATCGTCTTTTGTTCTTGAAGTTGGTTGTGGTTTAGAAGGAGGTTATTCTGGCAAAAATTTTTCGTTTCGAGATTAAGGCTTAAATAGTCTGAAGTCGGAAGATAGTATATATTAATAGAATATATTAAGAAAGTTGATTTGCAGTGCGTGTACTTGTAACAGGAAATAAAGGCTACATAGGAACAGTAATGACCCAGATACTTCTATCGGAAGGATTCAATGTTACCGGACTTGATAGTGATCTTTTTGAGAAAAGTGTTTTTGCTGATGAATCAATAACCGGTGGTATACCTTCGATATCTTACTTAAAGAAAGATTTACGTGATGTATCTTTATTAGACTTAAGAAATGTAGATGCTATTTTTCATTTATGTGCTCTTTCAAATGATCCGCTAAGCAATTTTAATCCTGAAATTACTTATGAAATCAATTATCATGGTTCGGTGAGATTAGCTAAATTAGCTAAAAACATGGGAATTAAAAGGTTTATTTTCTCCTCCTCTTGTAGCGTTTATGGTGATTCAAAAGAAAATGTTGTAAATGAGGAATCAGAAGTAAATCCAATAACTCCTTATGCAATTTCAAAAGTAAATGCGGAAAAAGCAATATCAAAATTAGCAGATTCTAATTTTTGTCCCACTTTCCTACGATCATCTACAGCATATGGTCTTTCTCCAATGTTACGATTCGATCTAGTGGTGAATAATTTCGTTGCTTGGTCTTTTACTAAAGGAACAGTATTATTAAAAAGCGATGGAACTGCTTGGAGACCTTTTGTTCATATAAGAGATATTTCTCGTGCATTTATATCTGTTTTAAAATCTCCAAAAGACGTTGTTTATAATCAAATTTTCAATGTCGGAAAAAATGAAGAAAACTATCAAATTAGAGACGTTGCAGAAATCGTGAAAAATGTCGTTCCAAACTCTGAAATAAAATATATGGAAGGTGCTGAACCTGATAAACGATCATATCGCGTTGAATTTGATAAAATATCCAAAGCGCTCCCTGAATTTAAACTTGAATGGAATATAGCTTCAGGAGCAAAACAACTTTATGATGTTTATAAAAAAGTTGGCTTAAATGTTGATGATTTCGAAGGTCCAAAATACCGTAGAATTACCAATCTTGAACATAGTGTAAAATTTGGTATATTAGATAATAATCTCAGAAGAATTGATATAAAAAAATGAAACCATTGAAAAATTTCATATGTTTATCAAAATTAGATTTGAGTTGATTGATTCTGACAAATAAAATCCTAAATAAATGCAAACTTTGTAATGAACCTCTTGAAAGTACATTTGCTAATTTAGGAACACAACCAATTTGTGAAAAATATCTAACCGTTGAAGAAAAGTATCAAAAAGAAACCTTCTACCCACTACACGTATATTTCTGCAAAAAATGTCTACTTGTTCAATTAAGAGAATCTGCAACACCTGAGGAAATTTTCAAGAATTATGCTTATTTTTCTTCTCATTCAAAAGGTTGGCTAAAACATATTGAAGTATATACTAATAAAATCATTAAAAAATTTAACTTAAATTCTGAGACTAAAATAGTGGAGATTGGAAGCAATGATGGGTATCTACTTCAATATTTTTTAGAAAAAAAAATACCTGTTTTAGGCATTGAACCTGCTGTCAATGTTGCAAAAGAAGCCCTTAAAAAAGGAGTTCCAACCCTAATTACATTTTTTAATGAAGAGACTTCAAAAGAAATCCTTAAGAAAAATGGAAAAGCAGATCTAATAATTGGAAATAATATTTTGGCTCAAGTACCTGATATAAATGGATTCGTTAAAGGATTAAAAAATTTACTTAAACCAACAGGTATTATAACCATCGAATTTCATCATCTACTGAATCTGGTTAAAAAAAATCAATTCGATACCATCAGTCATGAGCGGTTTTTCTATCTATCTTTTTTTATTGTAGAAAAATTATTTTCAAATCATAGATTAAAAATTTTCGACGTTGAAGAATTTTCGACCCATGGCGGATCATTAAGAATTTATGCATGCCACACAAATGATAAATCTAAATTCCTCACATCAAGTGTTCAGGAATTAAAGTTAAAAGAAATATCAAACGGGATGAAAAAAGTAAGTACATACATCTCATACGGAGATAAAGTGAAAGAAACAAAAAGGGACATCTTGAATCTTTTTCTAAATAAAAAACAAAAAAAGAAATTAATTGTAGGCTATGGAGCACATGCAGAAGCTCATACTTTACTAAATTACTGTGGAATATCTACTGATTTTCTAGATTATACTGTTGATAGAAATCCATATAAACAAGGAAAATTTATAGCCGGCGTCCATATTCCTATTGTTAATCCTGAAATAATTTCTAAATCAAAACCTGATTATGTTGTAGTTTTGCCTTGGAATATTAAAATGGAGATAATTAAACAAATGAATTATATTAAAGCTTGGAATGGAAAATTCATTGTTCTAATTCCTGAAGTAAAAGTATATGATTCGGACGGATCTGAATTTTCAAATAGCAGAAAAATGAGGAAAACCTAGAATGAAAGTCGTTTTATTTTGTGGTGGATTTGGAATGAGATTACATCCTTCAACAGAGAATACTCCAAAGCCATTAGTTTCAGTTGGAGGGAAACCAGTTTTATTACATTTAATGAAATATTATTCATATTTTGGGCATAAAGATTTCATTCTCTGTTTAGGCTACAAAGGGTATGAAATTAAAAAGTTTTTTTTAAACTACGATGAATGTCTATCTGGTGATTTTATTCTATCCAATGGGGATAAAAGACAAAAATTATTTAAGAGTGATATCAATGATTGGAAAATTACTTTTGCTGAAACTGGTTTAACTTCTCCTTTAGGTGATAGATTAAAAAAAGTTGAAAAATATCTTGATGATGAAGAGATTTTCTTAGCAAATTATGCTGATGGTTTAACTGATCTTTATCTCCCTAATCTCATTGATTATTTTAGAAAACGAAACAAAATTGCTTGTATAATTACAGTTAAACCATCTGTAGTTTTTCATTATGTTTCCAGCGATAAAAATAATCATGTTACGGGATTATGCCAATTGAATCAAACTCCTATGAGAATTAATGGAGGTTTTTTTGTTTTTAATAAACAAATTTTTGATTACATAAAACCAGGTGAAGATTTAGTTTATGAGCCATTCCAAAGATTAATGAAAGATCGCCAACTTATCAGCTATAAATACGATGGATTTTGGGCTAGTCTTGATACATATAAAGATAAGCAACGCTTAGACGAACTAGCTTCGAAAAATTCTTCTTTTTGGGAAATCTGGAATAATAAATCATCAAAGGATGCTGATCAAAGTTCATGTTGAATATAAATTTTTTTGAAATTAAAAAAAATCCAAAAATATTATGCTTGGGTGCTCATTCAGATGATATCGAAATTGGATGTGGTGGCACAATTCTTAAATTATTAAAAAGAAATCAAAATGCACACATTCGATGGATTGTATTTAGTGCTAATAATATTAGAGCTAAAGAAGCACAAGAAAGTTCCTCTTTTTTTATAAAAAAGGCTAAATCAAAGCAAATTTATATTCATAATTTTAAAGAATCATATTTTCCTTTTATAGGTGCAAAAATCAAAGATTGTTTTGAAAAAATTAGAAAAGAATTTGATCCAGATATAATTTATACTCATTCTCGTTATGACAAACATCAAGATCACAAATTAATTTCAAATCTTACTTGGAATACGTTTAGAGATCATCTTGTCCTGGAATATGAAATACCTAAATATGATGGAGATCTTAAAAATCCTAACTTTTATGTATATTTAGATAAACAGATCGTAAATAAAAAAGTAAAACTAATTTATGAAACTTTTAAGAGTCAAACAAAAAAATACTGGTTTTCTAAGGACACTTTTAAAGGATTAATGAGGATTCGAGGTTTAGAATCCAACTCTCCGAGTGGATATTCCGAAGCTTTCCATTGTCACAAAATATGTTGTTAGATTGGAAAGTATATTATCTTTCCTTTTTAAGTATTATTTATTAACCTGAAAAATGAGAAACCTGTTCTCTTCTAAAATCAAATAAGAAATTCCTCGAGATTCTAATGTAGTTTTATTTATTATTTGTCTTATTTGATCTTACAGTTAACTTAATTAAAAAAAATTTTTACAAAAGAGATAATATCATCGTAGTTCATTAAATCTTATCATCAAATTACGGATGTTTTATACATTTATGATGTTGCCATTAACTTTTGAAGATCTTAGCTTGTTTTTTGCTGCAATATCTCTAATATTATTAATAACTTCTGGTCTAATTTCTTCAGGATCTAAAAAAAGAAGTGTATTGATAAGTGCAAAAAAACTAAAAGAAGCGGCGATCGTTACGTCAGTGCTTTTTATGATAACAGTTGCTTTACAATTTTTAATCGAATTCATTTAAATTGTGTTTGCTTTAACCCAATTGTAATGATTCGCTTTATTTCTTAGTTAATTTTATTATTTGTTGTTCTTATCCTGAAAAATATTATTTTGGGATAAACTCAAAAAATATACACTGTTTTTGAATCTGAAGAGTCTTTTTTTGGCTTTTTGCATCAGAACATTCTATTTTTTCGGAATTTTTTTTAAGACCTACTGGTAAGTTTGCTAATTATTATTTTACAGACTTAAATCTTAAAAAACTGTCTTTTAAAAAGATCCTTCTTTAGCTTTTATGAAGGCAAAAATTAGTTTCTTGATGCTAGTTATTGCTCTACTCCAGTTATTATTATCTCGAAATTAAAATCAGTAAGAGAGCCTGTATCTGAATCAGTTGTTAGCGTTAAAGATGATGGTGTTACCTGGTCTGGATCCAAAATTGTACCCTCTTTATCCCATGTTAGATCCATATATGTATTTGCAGATGTTGGAATCCAGTTTTCAATTGTCATGTAAAGCATAATTGGTTTATTGCTACTGTTTTTGATATAGATTGTTTGACTTGTTGATTCCCCTGGCGATAATGTTCCCCAGTTAATATTGGAGCATGTTTGGGTGCATTCGATGTTTGAATAAATCTCAACATTCAATGAGGTTATTGTTCCACCTGAACTTAATGATCGTGTTGATAGTACCGATGCGGATATTATTGTGCTAGAGCTTAGGATAGTGAAGAATAATCCTGTTGCTGCCAGAGCTATTAGTGTTCCTATTGGTAGTTTTTTGAGTGACACTTTTAATCTCCGTGTTCATTGATGTTTAGTGTAGGGAGTATTAAGTATTAATAAATATTATTGTCTTTGTGCGCTACACAACTACAACCATTAAAGACTGAAAAACCAAGAGAATTACAAAAAAATTGCAATAGAAATCAATATTAAAAAATCGCTTATCTAAACTATTATTATTCAAAAATCTTACAAATAAATTCATAATTTAATATATTTAAAATGAATTAATTGATTAGTTACTTATTTTACACAGATAAATTACTATTGAAAAACCAGATCTAATTTTATTGACTTTGATTCTCTTTTTTCTTTCGTTTAAACCTTAGTTTTGCTGTGAGAATTTTTTCGGTTGCAAATAGTCTAGAGGCAACATACATGATAACTATAGTAAATGCTGTGACGTAGATTATTCCAAAAATTACTGTTGTGTAATCTCCAAATACTACTGCCTTGGATGCAATAATTGGGTGACTGTAGGGAATTGCGTATAGTATTGTTTTTATGATGTCTGGTAGTGTGTTGAAATCTAGGTAAATTAGTGCTAATGTTGGGATGAAGATGATTGGGTAGATGTATCCTATGAGTGCTTGTGCTCCTCTGACGTCTTCGGCAAAAGCTGACATTATTACTGCTAGGGCTAGTGCGGAGAGTAGTGTAATGAACAACGAGATTCCTAGAAGAATATAGCCTATTGGTGAGGGTACAAGACCCAAATTTACTAGATCTATTGATGTTTGACTTTGGATTCCTAGTGTTACTGAGCCTAGCATGTAATTGTAGCCTATCATGACTGCTATGGCGGCTATTCCTGCGACTATAACGGTGCTTGATAATTTTCCCATTAGTATGGCAAATCTGTCTACGGGCATTGTCAATAGGGTTTCGAGTGTTTTTTCTTCTTTTTCCATTGCTACGCTTGTGGCTGCTATTTGCATGGCGTAGGTTAGCATGATAATTATTGTCATGGGTAGTGCTAGAGATTGGGAAATCATTAATCCTGATAGGGCGCTTGGATCGATTCCTTGTTGGATTTCTCCTTTGATTATGGTTGATTGTGTTGTATAGAGTACGTTTGGTGCTATTGCTCGGTTAAAACTGTTTATGATTGCTGTGATTCCTGATGAGCCAATATCTGAGAAAATTCCGCCACCTTGAAAAACTCCATAGGAATTAATTACTGCGTTAATTTCCCAATTCCCTTCTGTGTGCTCAGTCATGTTTGCGGAGAAGCCGAGTGGAATTTCTATAAATTGAGTACTATTATTTTGTGGGAGAAGGTTTTGGTCTATGACTTGTTGCGGGGTTAGATTGTTTTCTAGATTTATGTTTATTCCAGTGTTTTCTAAGTAGCCAATAAAGGTTTGACTCCAATTTCCGCCATCATTATCTATTATTAGTAGTGTTGCTTGTTGGGCTTGTTCTTGAGCTGATTCTACTGCATATCCAAGTACTAACCCAAGGATGGGAAACATCACAAGCGGAACAACTATCATTCCGACAAGGATTTTTGGATCGCGAATAAGCTCTTTGAGTTCTTTTAGTAGTATTGTTCGAAAACCTTTAAGCATAGCCTACCACCTTTGCAAAGACTTCTTCTAAGTTTTCGCATTCGTATTTTGTTATTAGATTCTTCGGTGATCCTTCTACAATGATTTTGCCTTTATCTAGTAGAGCAACGTTGTTGCATAGATATTCTACTTCTAGCATGTTATGGCTACTTAGTAGTACTGTGACTTCATGTTCTTTTACGTAGTTTTTAATGATTTTTCTAACATGATAAGCATGTAATACGTCAAGGCCGCTTGCTGGTTCGTCTAATATGGCTAGTTTTGGTTTTGTCATTAATGCTCTTGCAACTAGAAGGCGACGTTTCATACCTTTGCTATAGGTTTTTGCTCGATCTTTTAGTCGTTCGCCTAAACCGCTAATTTTGGCGGCTTCATCTATTATTTGTTGGATTTTTTCTGTGTTTGTAGTGTTGAATTTTGCCATGAATTTTAAGTATTCCCATCCAGAGAGGTTGCGATATGCACCTGCTTCTTCTGGAAGATAAGTTAAGATTTTTCGAACTTCTGAGGCGTTGTTTGTTACGTTTTGGCCAAAAACATGTACTGTGCCTGAAGTTGGTAGAAGTAATGTGCTAATTATTCGAAGCATAGTAGTTTTTCCAGCTCCATTTGGCCCAATTAAACCATAAATTTCCCCAGTTTTTATTTGAAAACTAAGTTCATCTAAAGCTCTAATGTTTCCAAACTGTTTAACTACTTTTTTTGCTTCTACTGCTAAACTCAAATTTGGTTCTCCTACACTTTTTGATTTATTAGGTAAGTATTAAAGTTTAGTATTCTAGTTAAAAATCAAGTAATGAAATGTTTTCTTTCTCACTTTTACTACACTCTCTTACCAGTTTTCTATACTTGTTTCTAAAAACAATTTAAAAATAAATTATACCCTTATATTTCAAGGTTTTTTCTTGGATCTCTATTTCCACTTGAGCAAGAGGAAATAAACATTTACTAAATATGTAATCTCTATCACCGTACAAATCGCAGTTATGAACTTCATATGTAAGATAACCACCTTTTTTGAGTATATCACGAGTAAACGAACGTATTTGTCTGCAATCTTTGAGAATAATTTCAAGAACCGAAGACTTCTGGTTATCAGTAGGATGAACATACTTGTAAACAAAGTTCCAAGAAGAAATTACTTTGCTAGAGAAAAAACGAGTTATTAACTGTTCAAGGTCATCTTGTTTTCCCGAAACATAGATTTTAGGTTGGAATCGGTCAATTAACTTGATTCTTTCTCCGTTTTGTTTGATAATCCAAACTGTTATCTCGCCAAACCCAGAGGGGTAAGCATCAAAAAACCAACCTTTTACGTGACAAGATTTAACCTGATTGATGCTTGATCGCATCTAAATCCTTCTCTAAACTTTTTAATTTTCTTTGTTGAAACAATAAAATTGAAAAAATCATAGACTCAAAGAGTATTGGTTGTGTAGCATTGCTCCCAGCTGATGCAAATAGTCTACAAGCATCCATTAACTCTTCAAACGCTTTTTTATCTTCTACCCGAAGAACTTTTGAAAAACCATCCCATTTACGAATTTCATCATCTAAA
>Ga0255454_1023_pt1 | contig 12657 bp, 9 predicted proteins | sample ANMaggQBNCT01K10_FD_182653 | JGI IMG/M metagenome (GOLD analysis project Ga0255454, IMG submission 182653) | Sediment cell enrichment communities from methane seep in Santa Monica Basin, California, United Staets - ANME aggregate JGI... | ecosystem: Environmental > Aquatic > Marine > Cold seeps >... | reverse complement strand
GACTTTCTTGTTTTAGTCCTTCTTTTATTCCATATTTTTTTGCCATGGGATGACCAAAACTTCCTCCGCCATGAATAATAATCAGATTATCCAATTTTGCTTTCTGTACTTCCTCTGCTACACGGTTTATTACTTCAGTTCTGGCAGATAATTCTCCATTCTTATCAGTTATTACTGAACCACCTATTTTCAGTATAACAAGCTCTTTATTTACCAAATATTACTCTCCTTTATTTGAATTCAGAACAATAACTTTTTCATTATCAATCCGAATTAAATCGCCTGTCTTTATTTTTGAAATATCTATTAAATCAACACAGGGTATATCAGAGATTATCGCTCCAACCGCAACAACCGTCTCACATTCTTTGTTAATCATACCTGCAGGTGAAGTTCCGGTTTTTTTCATTCGGTATAAAGTATAAGATCCAACTGTTGAACCTTTTCCAGTAGGAAAAACCAAGATTTTTCCTTTAACACTTTTCCCTTGAAGTTCGTGACCTTTTTCGATTATTTGTCCATTAGTTGGATCGACTCCACCATAAAATGAGATTGGTTGAGAAGTTACTAAGGCAACATCTTCAGTTTTGCCTTTCATTATGATTCTTCCTTTCATTTCCATTTTCCAGTCACTCCTGCATCTACACATTCTTTTATGCTGCCCATTTTTGTTAACATGTTATTATGTCTTGAATAATAGCAGCCCTTAGCAGATGTGGTTGCAACTGATTTGAATCTACCTTTCAATGGAGCCACGGCCATACAAGTGTCACAAGCAAATTTTGCTCCCGCTTTTTCAATTATTTTAGTGTACCCACAAATATCAGAGAGTTGTTTTGCGCTACGTGAGCTAGCTACCCAAAATTCAGTGTTGGGAGAAATTTTTTTATTAATTAATAGATGAGCGATCTGAGCAATTTCTTTTATGGAACAATGTGGACACCCAATGCAAACTAATTCTATTTCAGAAACGACATCATTAATATTAGAGTATGCGTCCTGAAGATCTTTCTGTTCTACTGTGATTTTATCTTTTGGCGTTTGATGTTTTTCGAATCCTGGAGTAATGTTCTCTATGTAATAAAGTGGTTTTGAACCATAGGTCACAATAGATGCAGAAAAAGATTTTAATTCATCTACATCCGCTTTCTTGATACCAGTTATATATGGTATCTTATTTTCTGCTTTTTTACCTATAATGTAACCTAAAGCTCCAAAATCTGAGAGTTTTTTTAGTTTTGCATCTACTTGAATATAAATGTCAGGAATTCGATTTCTATCTAGATGAAGACCATAATAAGGCGTTTTCCCAACAAATGCTGCTGCAAGTGCTGAGGGTCCACCTTCCCGGTTTGTTTTTGCACCAATAACTGAATTGGCAAAAGTAACTGCTGAAGATTCAGACCAGGCAATATGTTCTCCATATCTGGGTAGGTTTCCAATAAGATAAGGTGTACAGGTACAAGATACGAGAATGCCCATTCTCTCAAAGGCTTTAATAACAAGGTTTTGTTTTTCCGCAAATTCTTCGCTAATTCCAAGATTTCTCCAGTTTTCTAAATCCATTCCCGCGGGATTTAGGGTAGTTAGAACTTTTACTCTGCCATCTTTTGCTAGTTCCTCTAAGAAGGCTAATCCAGCATCTCCTAAGTTATGATATGAAACACCGGATACCTGTACAGAACCTACATCAATCAGTTTTTCTGCACCAAAAATATCTCCAAGGGCAACCAGGATTTCTATAGATTTCTTGACAGAAAATCCTTTGTCCCCCCGTAGCATACTTTCTTCTTCTCTATTTAGATACATAGATATCACACAAACTTTTTCAAATCAACTTTTTCGTATTCTACTTTTTTAAATCCTTTACCAGTTGTTTTACTAGGAATTGTTGCATCTAAACCAACTTTACAAGTTCTAGCTTTTTTACCTTCAGTTAGATCACCAGAAGGATCTAGTGATGAACCTCTCATATTAGGAAGAACAACCGCGTCTTTGTCCGCTTGAAATCTAGTCGCAAGTGACCATTCAACATCATTTGAGTCATAAATATCAATATCATCATCAACTATAACACAATGTTTTAGTGACTTATGACCTTTAAATGCGGCTTTTATGGCTTTTTTACCATCATCAGTATTTTGTTTTTTTATTTTTATAACAGCATGGAGCCAACTGCAACCCCCCGGAGTGATATAAACATCTTTACAATCGCATACTTCATTAACTGATCTAAAGATAGCAGGTTCCATTGGCATACCCATTAAAAATTTATGCTCATTTTTTCCCGCGAGAATTGCTTGGTAAATAGGATTCTTCCTATGTGTTATACACTTTATTTCTATGACTGGTTGCTGTCTTACTCTATCAACTATTCCTGTTAAGTCTAGAAAAGGACCTTCAGGAGCTTTTTCTCTTGTGATTTTTCCCTCCAAAACAATTTCACAGTTTTTTGGAACTTCAATGTCAACTGTTTTACATTTTACTAACTCTGTTGGCTCTAGAGCATTGGACATCCCTAATTCATCAACTCCTTTAGGTAAAGATGTTGCAGCAGAAAGCAAAGTTGCTGTTGAGTTGCCAATACAAATGGCTATTTCGAGTTCACCACCTGCTTTTTTAAGAGCGGTATCTGTTCCCCTCTCTTCGACAATTCTAGCCACAAATTTGTTTTTACCTATGAGCATTAATCGATGAAAACACATGTTTCTACCCAATTCAGGGTCCTTTACTATAGCCACACCTGAGGGAATATATTGACCGCCATCCTTTTTGGTATATTTAAGAATAGGTAATTGTCTGAGATCAAAATCTTTTTCAATAACTTCTTGGCATTTTCCTTCAGTCACTATTTTAGGCGGTTTGGGATTTTCCATAGCGTTTGATAGACTACATAACAAATTTTGTCTTTCCAAGTTTAAGGAGTTTGCAATTAGCTTTTTTGATGAAACTAATCCTGCAACAACAGGAATTTTTGATTCTTTGATTTTCTCAAAGAGTACGGGTCTCTCACCAAGAGAGCTGATTATACCTGCTATTTCATATTCAGTTGAAACTTCTTTGGTGATATGAGTTAATTCTCCACTTTTATCTAATTGATCCAAAAAGTTTCTAAAACCCAATTTTTTTCGCCTTATTCATTAGTATAAAAAGTCTCTTTATATTCTTTTGACTCCAATTTTTGTTCTAAGCACCTGAAAACCCTCTTTTTCTATTTTTTTTGCAACTTTTTCTTGCAGCTCTTTTCCAGGGGTTAATGCGGTCATACATCCTCCTCCACCTCCTCCAGTGAGTTTTGCTCCGTAGGCTCCTTGTTCTTTCGAAATATCTACTAAGAAATCCAATTCTTTACAAGACACATTGATTTCCTTCAGTAATCGATGGTTTATATCCATTAATTCACCAATTTTTTTTAAATCATATTGTTGAATTGATTTTCTCGCTTCAGTTGCCAATTCTTCAGCATTCTCAAAAAGAGGATCATATTGTTCAGGATTAGCTTTTTTTCTGTCTGCTACTCCTTTGACCATTGCTTTTGTATTAGCAACTATCCCGGTGCTTCCAATTATTATTTCAACTGGTTTTTTTATGGATATTTCCTCAATTATATTAGGTTCACCAACTAAATTCTTTTTAAACCAAAGAAGACCCCCAAAAGTAGCAGCAGTATTATCAATACCAGAAGGGTTTCCAGCATATGCTTTCTCTGCTTCATAAGCAATCTCGTTTATTTCTTGATCTGAAAAAGATAAATTGAATTCTTCCGCTATAGCTCTAGCAATTGCAACACTGCTAGCAGCAGAAGCACCTAACCCACTAAAACCAGGCAGTGATCCGCCTAACCATATATTTAGTCCAGTATTTTCTGGAGATAGGTTCATTTTCTCTAACATTCGGTTTATCGATTCTAATTGTTGAAATTTTTTTTCTTCAGCATACCCTTTTGAACCTCTTCGTTCATCATGAACTTCAATTATTTTATCGGTTCTCTTTACTTCTGAGTTAGTTGTTGAATCAATAGCAGACACTATTCCAGGTATACCATGAACCACAAAGTGTTCACCAAACAATATTACTTTACCAAAACCAGATCCTTTTCCCATTGCCTAGCACCTTGAAACATAGGTATAATGAAAAGTAGATAAAAACATTCTTTTTATTTGCATTTTTTTCAAAAATTTTAAACCCTAAAGGAAAAAAAAGATTTCTATATAATGAAGATAGAAATGTAAGTAAAGGTCTTAATTCCTTCTTCTTATAGAAATAATCGAGGATAATGACCAGAATGGCACAAAAAAGCTTATTTGACTTTACAAAAAAACCAAAAAAAGACCTAAAAAAGGAGGAACCAATACCAATCGCTTTGGATTCTCCTTTAACTGTCGTTCTGGATTCTGAAAAAAAAGAGACACATAAAAATCGACTAAAATATCCCCCAATCGCTCCAAATGACTTACCTCCGTCTTATTTCGTATCCGCTAGTTATAATGGTCAAGAAAAAAAAGCAGTCATAAAACTCTATGAGCCAAATTCTGGAAAAATTTATTTTTGGTTGGATAATACAAAACATAAACCATATTGTCTTACAAATTTATCTCCGTCTGATTTGAAAAAAATTCCCCGATTAATCCACCATCAAGGCTTTGACCATTTTGAAATCGGGGAGAAATTCGACGCGTTATTGGATAAAAAGATCCAAGTGACAAAAATTGTAGCAAACGATCCTTTAGCTATAGGAGGTAGACCTCACGGTTCGATTAGAGATATAATACCGGAAGATTTTCCAAATTATGCCAATAGACCAATTGAACCTGAAGATATTAAAGTCTGGGAGTCAAAAATTCGCTATTATCAATCATATATTTATGACAAAAAACTGTTTCCAGGAATGATTTATGAGGTCAGAAATGGAAATCTTAGAGCGGTTACTCTTGAAGAAAGTGAAAAATCGCTCAATACAATAAAAGGAAAATTTCAAGATGCAACTCCAGAAGAGCTAGAGCATATAGAAAAGTGGGCAAGACTACTTGAATACCCAGCACCTAAATTCAATAGAGCTGCTATAGACATAGAAGTTCTATCGTCAGTATCTAACAGAATTCCTGATCCTCGAAGAGCAGTTTATCCAGTTATTTGTGTATCTGTCTATGATTCAGATAACAAAAAGAGAGTTCTGATTCTAAAACGAAAAGGTATGATTCTGGGAAATGAAAGAATATCTGATGATATAGAAGTAGAATACTATGAATCGGAAAAAAATCTTCTTAAAGCAGTTTTTGAAATACTTTGGAATTATCCTTTTATTTTAACGTACAATGGTGATGATTTTGATCTTCGTTATTTAGCTAATCGCGCTATTAACCTAGGAATAAGTAGAAATGAAAGTCCTATAATAGTAAGACAAAGAGTTTGCCTTTTAAAATATGGTATCCACCTTGACCTATACAGATTCTTTTTTAACAGATCAATAAAGATTTACGCATTCAAAAATCGCTACAAAAACGTGTCCCTTAATGACGTAGGAAGCGCAATAATAGGAATGGAAAAAATCCAAATGGATAAAACATTTGGAGAATTAACATATTCTGAACTCGCCAAATACTGTCTTAAAGATTCAGAAATTACCTTCAAACTAACCAGTTTTGAAGATGAATTAACAATGAAACTAATTCTGGTTTTGTCTAGAATCAGCAGTATGCCAATGGAAGATGTAAGTCGCCAGGGTGTTTCTCGCTGGATAAGAAATTTTATGCATCGAGAACATAGAAGAAGAAACATCCTAATTCCTAATTATGATGATATTCTATCCGCGAAAGGCAAAACAACAACAACCTCTACAATTAAAGGTAAAAAATACAAAGGCGCAATAGTTGTAGAGCCCGTTCCAGGAATTCATTTTAACGTCGCAGTATTAGATTTTCCTAGTCTATATCCTTCAATAATAAAAATATGGAATCTTGGATATCAATCAGTTCGCTGTTATCATCCTGAGTGCAAAACAAATCTGATACCCAATACATCACATTGGGTTTGTACAAGAAAACGTGGTTTAGAAAGTCTCTTAATTGGTTCCCTTAGAGATTTAAGAGTAAGATGGTATAAAGCAAGATCTTACGATAAAGAGTTACCTGCAGACCTTAGAAATTGGTATAGTATAACTCAAGGAGCACTTAAAGTAATACTAAATGCTAGTTATGGTGTTTTTGGAGCAGATAGCTTTGATCTTTATTGTCCACCTGTAGCAGAAGCTACTGCGGCTATAGGTAGACATGCAATAACTCAAATTCAAAATAGAGCAAAAAATCTTGGTATTCAAGTCTTATATGGGGATACGGATAGTCTCTTTTTGAAAAATCCCAGCAAAGAGCAAATCTCTGGATTAACTCGTTGGACAGAAGAAAAGTTGAAAATGGGGATTGATGTAGAAAAAGTTTACAGGTATGCAGTTTTTAGTTCTCGTAAAAAGAATTATTTAGGTATTTTAAAGGATGGAACAGTTGACGTTAAGGGATTAACAGGAAAAAAAAGGCATATACCTTCAATTATTAAAACTGCTTTTAATAAAATGAAGGAAAGACTTGCTCAGGTCCAAAATCCATCGGAATTTGAAGCTGCAAAGAAAGATATCGCTAAAATTGTTCATGATCGTTACATAACAATAAAAAGAAGAAGGTGGGAAAAAATTGAAGAGCTTGCCTTCCATATGGTACTGGGAGAAGATCCAGATAGGTATACTAAAACTACACCTCAACATGTAAAAGCGGCTAGAATTCTGCAGAAACAAGGAATTGAAATAAAAGCAGGCGATTTAATAAGTTTTATAAAAGTAATTCATGAACCGCGTGTTAAACCCGTTGAAGTAACGAGAAAGAATGAGGTTGACATAGACAAATACGTAGCACACTTGAAATCAACTTTTGATCAAGTTTTGGATGCCCTGGGTTTGAGTTTCGATGAAATTATAGGATTAACAAAACTTGAAAGATTCTGGTCATAATCAACAATAATAGATTGAAAAAAATCTAAAATAATATTTAATTGACAATTATCAGCCAATTACTTAAAACAAAAAAATGTTGATTATCTCATTTAACATGAGCTTCAAATCATAGTATTTCTAAAAGAGCGGAAAAAATAGTAAACAATAAAACAATTAGAGAAATAGAGGTAACAACTTGGCGCTCAGTTAAGTAACGACGAAAAGTTACAAGAGTAACAAGACTGCGTTTGTGTTGGGAATGCAATTTTTTTCCATCAAAGACAACGCTTGCTCTTTTTCGAAACAGAAAAATTGTTAGCAAAATTAAAACAGAATTGAAAACATAAGGAAGAATGGAAATTATTAATGATAGTTTAAGATCAGTTATTATTGCGAATGAAGCTATGGTCATACCAATGCCAAAAGAGCCAGTATTTCCTACAAATATTTTACCTTGAAAATTCAATACTGTCAAAATCAACCAAACTAATAATGGACCCAACATGAGTATATAAGATGATGAGAACACCAATAATCCTACTAGAACAATTGCCGGACAAATGGTCTCTAAACCATTCAAACCACCCAACTGATTTACAGTATTAGTAACAATCATAATTATTAACGGAATAATTAAGAAATAATAAAGTTCATTGAATTGTAAAACTCCAAATAAAGGCAAAGAAATAGAAGTTCTCAATCCACTCTCAGCAGCAAAATAGATTAAAGGCAAAGCCGCGATCAAAGGCATAAAAGCCTTATATCTCCATTTCAGATCAATCCAATCATCCAACAGTCCCATAAAACCGCCAAATAATACACAAACTGCAAGAGTCAATGGAGCTGAAACATTATTTGAAGGACCCACAATACCTGTGAAATAAAGAAAGAAAAGGTAAACCGTTGTAAAAAGAACATAAATTACTCCTAAACCATTTGGAATTAAAGGTTTTCCTAATTTGTGTTGATCATGTACTCTCGGAAACAAGATATTTTTCCTCAACAATCAAGTTGATGTTGCGTTATAGTAACTCTCATAATCAATCTCATATAGAGCCACTAGAGGAATAATTCCACTATACTCATATGGGTCTATGTTTACACCAGAGATGAAAGCTGGTTTAAAGTAGGAGGGTTCTACAGCAATTTCGTCGAGTGAAATATTGATTGCTTGTGCTATCTCTGATTCTGTGTAGAGGTGTCGAGCCCATGTCATTAATTTGTATATAGTTGAATTTTTTCCAGCCGCATTCCAAATCCACCTACCAACGGTTTGATCTACTTCACCAAAATCGTTATCATCAGTCCACATTGAATTATCATCTATCCAACCATCTTGAATAAATCTTTCACGATTATCACCTGAAATTCTCGCCATCCAACTCCATTTTCCTTCATCGCCCCAAATACCTGAAGTTGCAAAAAAGGTAGAAGTGGATTGATCTTGGGCAAGGAAAGCGGTGTGAAAAACTAGGATGTATTTAGCATCATAATTAGCTAGCATTGGTATTGATTGTTCCTCAGGCGTCATAAAAATAAAACCAATATCTTCGATTTTTGTTGTGTTTACCGTAGCATTATCAGCTAGTGTAGTAACATTTCCAGGTATACCTAACCAATAACCATAATCCCACCAAGCACAAACAACATCTGTGGATTGAAGATTATTGCTTGTATAATTCAGCATGTCTAGCCATTCATTTACAGGCTCATTAGGAGCTATTGGAAGACTTCCTGAACTAAGTGTTATTGGAGAATAAGCTTGACTTATCGCTCTGGGAATTCCACCAGTTTGAGGTGTGAAAGATAGAGTTAGAACTAAAAGGATGAAAACTAAAGCGATTACACCACCAGAATACTCTTTACCAACTCGGTGAAGCCGTCTTTTCGACTTCCCAGCTATTATTGATGATTCTTTTAACAACGCGAAGAATGGTTTTAGTAAACCTATAATTCCTTTTGAAGCTAAAAGAGCAAAAGCCGGTGCAAAAATAACCAGTAAACGGACCATAGAAGAAGCAAAATAAAGAGAAGTAGCACCAAAAATTAAAAGAAAAACATTTCGATTTGATGGATTTTTCATTGTAAAATATATGCCCGTTATGAAGAATACAACACCTAAACCAATTTCGTAGTAAATATAACCCCAAGTCGAAATTCTGTGCTCAGCCACAGATTCTATTAGGGGAGAAGCAGAACGAACACGAGGATCTAATACGCTTATGAATTTTCCTGCTATACCTTCCATAAAACCAAACTGCCACAACACTATTAATGCTCCAATTGTCGCCATCACAACACCAATTGTCAAGTAAATTTTTGTTTTAGAAGATAAATTATGTCTAAGAAGCTCTGCAAGACACAACAAAACAAACAAAGCTGCAACTGGCAAAATAGCACTTGAGATCAAATAGTCTAAAGAAATGTAAGGCCATTTTGTTGCGATAAACAGAGCCAGACCAAAAGTTACACTATAAGATATAAGCAAACGTTGACTGTATCTCTTAATTAAAAGTAATACAAAAACAAAGAGAACTGTTAAATTCACCAAGAAATACGCTGCACCCCAACCTAAAATAAAATAAGCTAAGGATCCAGCAGCGGCTAAAGAGTACAATATTGAAGAAAACAAAGTTCGTTTAGAATCAATGGATCTTAAAAACATAAAAACAAACAATAATAACCCGATCATACCTGGAAGTTCACTATCAAAAAATCCTAAAGAACTCCTTTGGAGAAATGAGGGAGAAAGAGCAAGAAAAAGCGCAGAAAACAAACCAATAGATTTTCCACCCATATCTTTACCCATAAAAAAGATTACTAAACACGCAAATGCACCAAGCACCGCTGGCAAAAGAGCACAAAAAGCCATTAAATCAATATCAACACCAACAAAAGAGACTACACTATATAGAACTGCAGCCGTCATAGGCAATGAAGGTAAAGATCTAGACATATCCAATCCTTCGGGATACCATAATTGTTGATTCCTCCAACCAGGTTCAGGATAATACGGTGATAACAAACCGTTATCCACCATTTGATTAGTTATACTAAATTGATAATAAGGATCAAATTCATTTAACCGCAAAGTACCGGAAGGAATTTCCCAACGAATAGGTAGAATACGAACACTAAACGCAATAATAATTATTAAAATTAAAGCAGAATAACAAATTACCGACCCACGACTAGTATTTCTCAATCCGCCTAAAGATTTGAAACCGTTGATTAATCGTTCATTGGACAGCATCTTTTCCTCCAACATGCACTTGTATCAGGATACATAGATTAGGTCTTCTATTTACTTTTGTTATTAATAATTGTTTAGATATTAATTACTTCAAAAAAGAACAGAAAATTAGTGTGTGTAAATTCATTATTTAAAAGGGCTAATTTCAACATCAATAGGTACTAATGCGAGTTTTTTTCCACAATTAGGACATTTCCCATCGTGTTTTAGTATTATTTCGTCAGGAGGTTTTAGATTTTTGCCGTTATATAAAACATGACGACACTCGTGACAAATAACACTTTGCGGCATCCCAGTCACTTCCATAGGGGTAACAAATCCCAGCTATTTAATGATTACTAACTTGTCAAGTTTAAGAAATCTTCTAACAGAAAAACTATTGAAGTATTAATCATATTCATAACGAGAAGGTTTTGCACCCTTTTTTAGGGTTACAACACCAATTGTTGTAATTATTATCGATGATAAAATCACTATAAAAGAAATTTCGGGAAAAACTTCTGAGTTGGGTACTCCCATAGTGAGTGGAAGGGAGGCTAAAACTGCTGCAGCTAAACCCCGGGGAAACATTATTGTCATCAGAGTTTTAACTGATTGAAGATTAGATCTCAATGTGGTGAGTCTGATTATTATGAATCGGATTCCTAGGAAAACAAAAGTTAGTAATATCCCAAATAAAGCTGATGTAAATGATGATAATGTAAACAAAAGTCCAGTGAAAACAAAAAAGAACGAACGAATTAAGAAACTAATTTGACAATGAAAATCACGAACATTATCATCAACAGAAACAGTAGCTCTGAATCTAAGTAATTTAGCAATTGATCCGCTGTTTCCAATAATTAAACCTAAAAACAAAGCTGAGATAGCCCCGCTTCCTCCAAGAAGAGTAGCTACAACATATGTCAGAAACAATACTGCTAACGTCAACATGTATGAGTTAGGTTTTCCTTTTAGTTTTTCTAAGGAAAATAGCCATAATACTCCAAAACCTAAACCCACAAGTATACCCACACCAAAAGCTATACTAACTGAACCAAGAGCAGCTTCTATACTAATTTCTCCTGAGAGGATTATATTTATCGCTGCAAATGCACCAACAGTGCATAAAACATCAGTCAATATAGATTCGAGACTTAGTAGAGTTTCAACCTCTTCTTTAACGCCAATCTTTCTAGTTAGAGCAATAACAATTAAAGAGCTACCTCCTCCAACAATGCTTCCCAGTAATAAACCATTTAGAAGTCTCCAACCCAGAATGTATTTACATAGAATAGCTGTAATAGACACATTTAATATCCAACCAAATGAAGCCATAAAAAGTGCTCGTGGACTATTCTTTATGGCTTCTTCAATATTCATGTTCAGTCCTCCATCAAAAAGGATAATTATTAATGCTAAAGCAGAAAAATAAGGTGTAATTGCTAGTAATTCTTCTTGTGCAAAAAATTGAAAAATTGGTCCCATGAGTACTCCTAATAAAAGTAGGAGCAAAGGATCAGGAATGCTTGTTCTTTTGAAAAATTCCTCTCCGAGAAACCCTAGTATAATTATGAGCGCAGCAACCAAAAAAGCCAACAGAGCAACATCCAAATTGTTAACCTCAAGGATATTATCTGATATAGTTCATGGTTTATGATAGTTAAGATTTACTATTTGTCTTTTCTAAAAATTTGAAGATGGATAATTTATTAAGAAAAATTTATCTTATAAAAAAGATGGCATAATCAACATATATCAAAAACACATTAGAAATTGTGTCAATGAATAAACCTTTTTGAATAAGTATTGATTTTCAATGACCAAGTGTGGATAAAAGAATTTTGCAGAATCAAACGTTAATTATAACTGAAAAACCGGATGCAGCTAGAAGGATAGCATTAGCTTTAGATTATGATGGCAAACCACAAATGAAAACTGAAAAAGGGATCTCATACTTCATCGTAAAAAGAGATGTTTCTATAATAATTGTGCCAGCACTTGGACATTTATACACAGTTGCAATAAATAAAAAAAGGTATGATTATCCAGTTTTCGATTTTGTCTGGAAACCAAGATATGAAGTTGAAAAAAGAACTTCGCGTATTAGATCTTGTGTGGATGTTATTTCAAAATTATCAAAAAAGGCTGTAAAATTCATTGATGCATGTGACTATGATATTGAAGGCAGCATAATTGGTTTTACAATTCTGAAATATACATGCAAAAATAAAGAAAAATCAGCTTACCGAATGAAATATTCAACACTAACAAAAGAAGAAATAATAAGAGCGTATAATGACCTGTCACCTAATTTGGATTTTTCCACCATTGAAGCTGGATTAGCTCGACATGAAATAGATTGGCTTTATGGAATTAATCTTTCAAGAGCCTTAACAATAATAGCAAAGAATTTCAGTGGCAAATATGCTACGTTAAGCATTGG
>Ga0255454_1022_pt1 | contig 13221 bp, 12 predicted proteins | sample ANMaggQBNCT01K10_FD_182653 | JGI IMG/M metagenome (GOLD analysis project Ga0255454, IMG submission 182653) | Sediment cell enrichment communities from methane seep in Santa Monica Basin, California, United Staets - ANME aggregate JGI... | ecosystem: Environmental > Aquatic > Marine > Cold seeps >... | reverse complement strand
CATACAATGCATGTGAATCTGTCCAATCTCCTTCTACTAGATATTTTGTTACTTCTTTTGGATCATTTACATTTGAGACATCAAAAAGTGACAGTTTTACATAGTTGTCTTCTTTTCCTAAACCGATTATATGATTTTCATCGTATGGATGTAAATAGCTTGAGTATCCAGGAATCTTTAGTTCTCCTGCTACTTTAGGATCAGTTGGATTGCTCATATCTAGCACGAAAAACGGATCTATCTGTCTAAATGTGACCATGTAGCTTTTGTCGCCCATGAATCTCACAGAGTATATTCTTTCATTTTCAGCCAAGTTTTCCAGTTTTCCGACCAGTGACATGTTCATGTTTAGAACATAAACATTGTTAACTTGAGTTATGTTTTGCCAGGTTGTTGCTATTCTAAAATGGTTATTATATTCGTCCATTGAGTATTGATTTAATACATATCCTGGAACACTACCCTTTGCTTCAAAAGTTAATGTATTTTCATTTATACTCACTCTGTAGATTGATGTATACTGACCATTGTTCCATGTTGAATATGTGATGTAGAGATTGTCTACTGAAACATACATTGTGCTGGTTCCACCCATTAGTATAGTCATATTGCTGATTTGTTCTGCATCATCAAGAATATTTAAGCCAACAAATGTAGTGAATGTGAAATATGTGTCTACTGTGTCTGCGTAGAAGATTCTTTCTGGAGAAATCTCTGAGGATTCTGTATTCTGGCTAACTTGGGGAATTAGAACCTTATCGTCGTAAAGATTGTAAGCAGGTTGGCTAACAACCGCGTATAGATAATCGCCTATCATTCTGGAGTTAAAATAACTACCACTTAAGGTTAGATTTCTCGCGATTATTGGATGAGCTTTGTCAGAAATATCATAAACTTTGATTATTGTACTTACTGTGTCATAATAGGGATAAATAGCAATGTCGAATCTAGGTTCAATATAATCATAGAGCTGGTATTGGCTTCCTAAAACTATAAGTTTGTTGCTATCCTGACTTAGAAAAAGCCCAGCAATGTAGGTTTCATTGCTTAGAGTTATTTCAGCTATAACTCTTGGATCTTGCGGGTCAGCTTTTACAATATATATGCTATTTTGATTGTTTGAATAGTAGTTGTTGGTTGTTGCAACATAGATATATTTTCCATCAGTTTTTACAATGTCAGATTCATCAACTCCAGATACTTGAATGTTTGTTGTAGAATAAGAGTTGTCAGAAGAAGTAAACCCTGAATCTTCCATTGGAGCTGGTGCTGGGATTGGAGGTGAAAATGTGTCTTGTGTTGATTCAAAGACTCTAGCGTCTAGAGGACTTCCACCAAAATAATTAATGGAGTTATCTTTTGTATTAGTAGCTAAGAAAGTTTTCAGTTCTTCATAAGAGTCGAAATTTTCCATAGCTAAAACAGAAGGAAGATCACTTGTTGGAAAAAGACCCGGTACGGTTCCAAAGGCGTAAATCATTGAAACTAAAATTGTTGCGGAGAGAAGTGCTACAATTCCATAAGCTTTGGTTTTTCTTTTAACTTCTTTTTGAACCATTGTATTTTACCTACCTAAGCATAAGGAATTATTGTATATTATACTAAGCAATAGAACAACATGTTCTAATTATTAGAACGGTCTCATACCCCATACCCGATACGCTTCATACCAGAATATGCCACACACAATGGCACCAAAAAATAAAATAAAGAGATTTTCGCGCATAAACAAGTCTTGTGCTAGGAAAAGAATAAACGCTAAATAGAAAACAGTGCTAAAAACAGCATAAAAGAAATAGCGTGGAAACAATAATTTTCCCAATTTAACATAGTGTCTAAGAACACCAATTTTAACTTCACCTACCAGTGAATATTGACCGCCAATTTCTTGCTTTTTAACTAATTCAAGATCGCTAAGTTGTTCTAAATGATGATTAGCTACGCTTGGACTGCTAAAGTGCAAACTACGTTGAACTTCACGCACGCTCATTGGTTTCCCAGTTTTAAGAAGTAACCAATAAACTTTCCATGCTTTTCCTTTAAGTGAATATTCAAGCCTATCTTCATTAGTCATATCTAACATCTAATTTCTTTATAGTTAATATTTCAAGATGAGAAGCTTATAAGTCCAATTATTAGAACGTAGGTTCAAATAATTTTTATCATAATAAAAAGAACAGATTGTTTTTGTCACTTTCTTTTTTATTGGAAAAAAAATTGGTTCAGCAAAACAATTTTGGTTTTTCATTTTATCTTCGTTTTTGGGAAACATGATTGGATTAAATTTTGGATTATATATGATGCTCCTGTTGTTTCCTCCAGCATATGGCTCCGTGATTGATTTGATTTTAATGGTATTAGGAAGATTTGTTTTTAACCCTAAAAAAAGAGTTTTTATGAGATCGGCTTTGTTCACTAAGAATTTTTTTTATATTTTGTATTTCTTGATTATTTGAATAAGTAACGTCAGCTAATTGACCAATCCTAACAGACATTTTCCCAATTTAGATAAGCAACCAAATTGAAAATTGTAATTCAATTCTCAAAAATAATCATTAGCCATTCTTTCTTCTTGTTATTATATTCTCTATAGAAATGATCGAGATGAGGTACACTCATCCATAGTGGAGATGTCTCCCACAACTAATTCTCTTTTTTCTTCTTGCTTCAATAACGGGTTTTTCAGTAATACCGTTTCTATCAGATAGAAACTGTTTTACTCTGAATTTTCAGATGCAATATTTTTCAATTAGATGATGCTGTTTTAATTCAAATATAATATTGTTTTGTTACGCAAGTTAACAACAACCAATAATTAGTAATCGTAGAGTTTTCAATATCAAATACTAAATGAAGAAAAATAGTGGGCTGAGAGGGTCTTTGGGCATTAAATGAACTTTACAAAGTGTAGTTGTCGTTGTTTGTTCATGAAATTTTCTCCTTTAATTTGTGCCTGAGGATCCCAGCAAACTCTTTTTAAACAAGAAAAACAAATCATAAAAAGTTCAACAAATTGAGGCCGAGATGAGGTAGCCTCGGTCGTTTGGTGTACATTCTTGTTATCAACCGTTACCTTTTCCCCTTTTTATTTCAGTTATTGTTTGGTTAGGCATATTGGGGTTTTTATGTAATCCTTATTTCGTAGTTTCTTTACTTGTATGGACTTTTTGCATTCTAGAGGATCTTGTGTTTGGGTGATGCTGATTTCTCCATCAAACAAATTTAAGACTGCATAGAACCAAATAGTGACAAAACCAGCAAAGATAAGTCCACCAAAAATATCAAAAAGACGAGAAAGAAGTCTCAGACCAAATACTCCTTCCAAACCAGCCGTAATAATCCAAATAAAGCACCAAACATCCAAACAAAACCAGTGAATCCCTAGCCGCTTCCCTAGTAAAATCGTCTGTTTTTCGTCTGTTTTCATCAAGTGTTTTAAAATTATAGAAAAAGCCCGTGACACAGCGTAAAACACTTTTGTGTAACAGGCATGAAAAAGCCTGTGACACCGTGCAACCGTGCAACGTGTAACCGTGAAACAAGCCAAAAACAGCACGTGTAACGGGTTCTGCACCACACAATAACTACTAACTTAGAGAAAAAATTAAAAAAATTATAGCGAGAAGACCTACAATAATTAGTATAAATCGTTAGCTAATTAAGTTAATTAAAACCATATTAATTAATTGATAAATATTCAATTGAGAATTGACAAATCAGAAACACGTGAAATAATTTTTTAGTTTTTACTAACTGATAATAATTAATGTTAAATAAAAGCATAAAAATTGAAAAAAAGAAAAAATGGTGTGAACTAGTTAGTGCTTTCCTTTCGAAAACTTACCGGCAGATTCGGAGGCAGATTTGGAAGATTTGCACTTATTTTTTGTTCTGCAACTACTGCTGCTTCATTTAGTATTTTTGATGCATCTTCATTGACAGAATTGAAATTAATGTTTAATCCGGAACTTTGACCAACATCAAACATCAATCCACTCAACATATTACTAATGTCACCAAGTTCATTTTCTGCTTCAGGTAAAACACCTGCGATTCCCCCACCAATAGTACGTAACACACCTATTGCAGGCCCCAATGTTGATACTATATCTCCAAACTCTGACACTGTTTCTAATCTTAAGAGCACCTGATCTAATGCTAGTTTTGAGTTCATAACCAACTTTTCCATTTTGCGAACTTCAGCTAATTCACTTGCATAGATGTTCGCTCTTGAGGAATCATGTTGCCCATAAGCATCAACAATTCTCTTAAAAAGCTCTTTGTCTTTTTTATTAAATCGATCGGCAGCTTTATCTAACCTACTGATTTGCAAAGTCAAACGTTTTATCGCGTAATCCATACGTGGTTTTAATGGTTTTGGAGGTGTTACGCTCTCTCTTAAATTTCTGATAAAGGAATTATCTTTTTTTCTAGGTTCCCATTTCTTAGCAAAGTGTTCAGACATTTTAATAGCCTATTAAAAAATCACTGAAAAACATACTTATGGATTCCTAACATACATAAAACATGCTCAGATATACATCGAATCATGAGTGAGATAAAAAGAGTCTATATAAAATAAAAGTAACTTCAAATCAAACATAAAAATAGACAGATAAATGAGAAATATTTCACCTAAACCTGGCTTATAATAAAACACCTACTAGAAAACTCAATAAACCTAAACCAAAACATATCAGAATTATTTTCTTTATTTTTCGCGCATTTTCCCGAGAATAATCCTTTAACAGTAACACTGATGAGATAAGAAAAGCGACATCTGTCACAATTATAAAAGGAATAAACCAGAGAGACACTAAACCTAACACAAGAGGAATAGGAGTTAGCAAAACAGCTAGAATATAAAAAAGAACAGCTACCATTGCAGCAATTTTAGATCCATACCTAACCGCAACAGTTTTCACTTCTTCTTTATTGTCACCTTCAACATCGACTATGCCTTTAGTTATTTCTCTACCTGTATTTGAAAGAAAAGCCATAACCGCAAAAATAAGAACACTAAAAACAATCTCGTCAAACACAATTACACTACCATAAATGAATGGAATAGCAACACATATGCTTACTAAAAAATTGCCAGGCAGTCCTGTTCTTTTACCAAAAGTTACATATGCAACAACTATTACCCAAGAGATTGAAGAAACTATCAAACATAATAAACTAGTAAAAAAAGCAAAAATAAAACCCACCATAGAAACTGAAAAGAATAGAAGCAAAGCTTCAATTGTTGTAATCAATCCACTAGGAATGGGTCGTGAGGGTTCATTTATCGCATCAATTTCTCGATCATAATAATCATTAATAATCATTGCCGCAGCTGTCAACATAAAACCTGTACCAAAACCAAACAAAATATTCACTAAAAGAGAGTTTAAGAAGACTGGATTCGCTAGAATAATTCCGACAAAAACCGCAAAACCCATCATCACACAGTTAATTGGCCGTATTAATTGCATTATGCCCCTAATTTTGCTCATAACATTAAACCTTTCTTATTCAAGAAATATTTTTATTTAAGTATTAAAATTCTCCTAATCACCTTTAAGGTATAACTTATTGAATAATAAGTAACTTTAAAGCTGATTATAATAGAAGAAGATACGTATTGACAAAAAATAATCAAGCAGTCATAGAACCTCATAAAAAAGGCTCCAAAATCATTAGGGGGTTATGGTTTACAGCGGGAACAATTTGCTTGGTTTTAGGAGCGATAGGTATAGTTCTACCAATTCTTCCTACCACACCATTTCTATTAGCTTCAGCGGCATGTTATTATAAAAGTTCTTCAAAAATGCATAAATGGTTGATTCACAACAAATGGTTTGGCGAATATATAAGAAATTATCAAGAAGGAAAAGGAATTCCCATAAAAACCAAAATTATCGCCTTAACCGTTCTTTGGGTGACTATTGGTGTTTCAACAGTCTTCTTTTTAGAACGTATTTTACCAACTTTTTTGGTTCTACCAATGCAACTCATGATGATAATTGTAGCAATATTAGTAACTATTTACATGTCAAGATTACCCACCTATAAACCCCCATAGTTATCTTTTATTTCTTAGTCCTATGTTGTTTCACAGATGTGTTCTTATTTCAGAAAAACAATTAAAAATATCTTAAAAAGATTAATACTTTCTATCCATAATCATATAACAAATAATCAAAGGTGAAGTTTTTGGGAAGCACATATAGTCCTTTAGTTGGAGACGACTATAATCCATTTAGATTACGAGTTATTATTCCAGTGGGAGGAAGAGCAACTCGGCTTCTTCCTTTAACAGTCGAAACAAGCAAAGCAGCTTTAAGACTTCTAAACAGACCACTAGTAGAGTTTTCTCTACTATCTCTCGCTCGACAAGGTATACGAAATTTTATTTTTGGTATAAAAGGTTATACAAACTATAGAGATTTATACGACTATTTTGGTTCAGGTTTTGGTTTTTCAATTAGATATGACATAAAACCCCGTATTCACATAAAATATCAACCAAATGTAGAAGATATCGGGAGTGCTGATTCTGCGAAAATAAATATGGAATATTACGACATTTCTACGCCAGTATTTGCTGTTCAAGGTGACAATATTTTCGAAATAGACATCAAAGATTTAATCAGATTTCACCGAGAAAAAGAGGCGCTAATGACCATAGTCTTGAGAAAGGTAGAAAACGTGAAAGGATTAGGAATCGCTGATATAAATGATAACCAAAGAATAAATCGGTTTATTGAAAAACCTCTTCCAGAAGATGCTCCTAGCAATTTAGCAAACACAGGTTTGTATGTGCTTTCTCCTAAAATTAGAGAAATTTTTAAGGAAAAAGGAATTAAAAAAATAATCAAAAATAAAAAAAGATTAGATTTTGGCTATGATTTCATACCTTACTTAACAAACACTAACCGGCCAGTCTATGGTTATAAATTGAAAGGAAAATGGTTTGATGTTGGAACTCCAAATAACTATTTGAAAGCGATGCATAATCTTCTTCACGGTAAATTTACCATGTTGAAAGATTTCGGCGGAAGAATAGATGAAAAATCCCAAATTTGGGTTCAAGGAGAAAGCGAAGATTCAGCCAAAAGACGACATGAAATAATTCGAAAAATTAGACTTGGAAGAGTTCAGATCCAAGGAGCAGTAGTTATAGGCAGGCATTGTTTGATAGAAGACGGAGCAACAATAATCAATTCATGCATTGACAACTTCTCAAGAATAGGAAAAAACGTCAGAATAGAGAATTCTGCAATTTTAGATAGAACAATAATTGAGAAAGAAGCAGAGATACTGGACAGTATCATTGGAAGACATGTTACAATTCATTCGAATTCAAAGAATCCAACAAAAGTAAACGAAATCTCAGTTATAGCAGATGATGTTATAATAAATAGTGGGTGCAAAATATCAAACTCAAAAATTTACCCTCATCAAAATGTAAGATGTAACCTCCAGAACGAGATTTTAATGAGCAATTAAGCCTTAAACCATTTAAAAATCAAATATTTAGTTGTACTTGATTTCAAATCTGGTACTGCAAGAATGAAGCGCTTTCTCACAGTTGTCGCAAGTCTTCCAGCCTTTACGATCTCTGTTGCAGTAATTCCATCTCTATCAGGTTTCACCGAAACCATATAAGGTGCATGCTCTACTCCAGGTCCATATTTATAAACAGCAAAATCACACCCATATTTTATGCCAGGTGTAACAATTAAACCACTATTTCGCAGATCTTTATAAACCGCATATTTTTCATCGAAGGAATTGTATAACTTTTTAGCCTTGTTTTTTAGTTTTACTAATCCAACTTTTTGTTTTTTAGGACCTTGAAATATATCTAATTTACCATTTTCAGCGAGAAACAAACCTTCCATTAAATCTAAAATTAAAGGTACTTTAAATTCGGGTATTTTTGGTTTTGGAATTCCAACTGGTTTGCCAAAATATCCTGATTTAAACAATTTGGAACCATCTTTAGGATCCCAAACTACCAGAAAATTATCAATTAACTCAACTTTGGTTTTAACCATATGTTTTTTTCGCTCGCTAACTAGATTGTAAAGGAAAGCATACGAGCAGCATCGGCTGCGTCTTCAGCTTTATCAGCCGAATTTTCTAACATTTGAAGGATATCTCTTAAGAGCAACAACACGGGAGTATCAATTTTGCTGCTAAGCACTTTTATAGTTATAGATCTAAAAAGATCATCAACAGTTCTTTCAGCAATTTCTACGTCTGTGGCTTTTTCTAAAGTTTTTTCTGAACCATAAGTTAGAACCATCATTACCTCTCGAAGTTTGAGAACTGAATCAAGTACAGCGTCAGAAAGTGCTATCAAGTCCTTTTTTATATCTTCTGGAACTTTCCATTTATGCTCCATTATTTCTAATAAGTAATAAGCAATTCCCTCTGAAAAATCTCCAATTTCACTTGATAAATTTGTAAACCTAAGAAAGTCTTCTCTGCTAAGAAGTATTGCCCCGATTGCCGCAAGCTCTGTAGAAACAAGACGCCGAGCTTTTACTACTTCTTCCTCAGCTTTCTTTATTTCACTAAAAAGTGTTCTAGCCGCTTCTTTGTCATTATTTAAAAAATATTCAAACATTTGAGGAATTTTTCTATTTACATCCAAGACAATACGTAAATTATCTCGACAAGCACTTAATGCTCTGCGTTTTACCCGTTGTTCAGTTTCTGCTGGAAGTACCAAAATTTTCTCGCCCACAATCTCTTACTAATTTAACTAAAATCTAGTACACTGGTCTATTAAAAAAGATAACTACTTAGAATTAATAAAAGTACCAAAATCTTCGAATTTTAGTCTATCCTTAAAATAGTCATCTAGCAATCTTGGCAATGTACTTAGAGATACTCGTACTTGTTTCCATAAATCACGATCTCGAATTGTAACTGTTTCATCCTCTAAAGTTGAATAATCTATAGTAATACACAAAGAAGTGCCTGCTTCATCTGCACGTGCATATCTTCGACCAATAGAACCAGTGTCATCAAATTCAACAAGAAATCCCTCATTTCTCAAATTGTTAGTAATTGTTTTTGCTTTTTCGTTTAAACCATCTTTGTTCACCAAAGGAAAAACTCCAAGTTGAATTGGAGCAATATTTTTAGGAAAACTCAAGATTATTCTATTATTTTTAAGTTTTAAAGCATATTCCAAAGCAACATAAAAAAGTCTATCACAACCAAAACTTGGTTCAACAACATGGGGAATAAAACGTTTACCCCTAACCATATTTTTTTGCTGTGATATTTCCACATAGCTTTCAGATATTTTTTGATCCCCTACTAAAAAATAACCCAATTTATTAAATGATTCAAAGATTTCTTCTGCAGGAGTTTTGGATAAAGCTTCTATTATTTCTGAGGCTTTTTCTTTGAATTTAGGACCGATTAAACCCATTTTTGGTTTCACTAAATATTGTATTTTCTCAGTAGGTTTTTTAAATTCTTTATAAACTCTAAAATCGGCTCCACTGGCGTTCATATGACATTTTAGATCGTAATCGGTGCGATATGCATGTCCAGAAACTTCTATCCAACCCCACCTATCCACATATACTTCTTGATCAAAACATTGAGTGGCATAGTGAGCTTTTTCCCAAGGAAGCTTTTCAATAAATCGTTGATTTTCAACTGGAACACCAATCTCTAAAAGAAGCTTTTTGGCCATTACCATAAAGAAAATTTGCCATTCAGAACACACTATTTTCTTATCCAATGCTTCGCGCACAGTAAACTTTGATATTTTTTCTTTTCCTTCTTTCCGATTATCAGCTAGCAAAATGGGAAGAATTTCATTTTCTACTTCACTTATGATATCGCAGTTTGCTTCTTCAGGATCAAAAAAGAATTCCAGATCTGCAATTGTAAACTCTCTAAGTCTTATCAAACCTTGCCTGGGAGAAATTTCATTTCTGAGAGCGTGACCAATTTGAATGACTCCAAAGGGAAGCTTTTCTCTAGCCATTTTATGCAAACGATTAAACTCTACAAAAATGTTTTGTGCAGCTTCGGGTCTACCATAGCCTGTAGCTCCGGAATATGGACCAATAGTAGTCTTAAACATAGTTAAGAATTGAGCGGGATCTTTTAGATTGTGTTTACATTCAGGGCATTCAAGTTTACTTTTTTTAATTATTTTTTTTATCTCAGATAAATTCATTTTTTCAATTTCGAGCAAACTGATTCCTAATTTTTCATTTATTAGATGGTCGGCTCGAAATCGCTTATTGCAACTCAAACATTCAACCATTGGTTCTTTGAAGTGATTTACATGTCCAGACGCTTCAAAAACTTTGCCTGGAGCTATAATTGAAGATTCTATTTCAAAAATTCCAAGTTTGTTAACAAAAATATCTCTAATTTTCGATTCAATATTTAATTTTAATTTTGTTCCCAGCGGACCATAAGTAACAAATCCACCTACCCCACCATAAATCTCAAATGATTGCCAAAAAAAGCCTCTTCTGCGAGCTAATTCATTAATCGTTAAGAAGTTGTCAAGCTCTTTGCCACTACCCATAATTATAACCCTTTTTTAGTTTATGGAAAATGAAGAAATTAAAAGATTCCCTTAAAATGAAAACTAATAATAGAATAGGATTCATTTAGCGATGCTTTTTATAAGGACATTGTCAATAAGAAAAGCCAATATAAGGTGTCCAAATTGTCACAAGTGAAAGTTGCTCTTATTGGCGTTGGAAATTGCAGTTCAGCTTTTATTCAAGGTCTAAGTTATTATGCTAATCTTGATAGAAAGGAAAATCGTATTGGATTACAAAATCCTTTTCTTGGAGGGATGAGTCCTTCTGATATTCATGTTGTAGCAGCTTTTGATATTGATGAGGATAAAGTAGGAAAGGATTTATCAGAAGCTATTTTTTCAGGATTAAATAATGCACCCAAAGTTGTTGATGTTTCCTCAACTGGAGTTTTTGTGAGCAAAGGTCCAGTTATGGATGGAATTAGTAAGGGTATTAAAAACAAAATTAAGGTTAGCGATTCTGCTGATTCTAATGTTTCAAAAGTTCTTAAAGAAACGGAAGCGGAAGTTGTAATCAATCTGTTGCCTAGTGGTGCAGTTGAAGCATCTAAATGGTATGCAAAGCAGGCTTTAGATGCAGGATGTGGTTTTGTGAATGCAACTCCATGTTTTATTGCTAGCGATCCATCTTGGGTAAAGCGCTTTGAAGATTTAGAATTACCTTTAGCAGGTGATGATTTAATTGATCAAGTTGGTTCTACTGCTCTTCATAAGACTCTTCTAAGCCTGTTATCGAATAATGGTGTAAAAATAACAGAAACTTATCAATTGGACGTTGGCGGTGGGGCTGAATCTATGGATACACATGATCGGACCAGAAAAGTTAAACGAAATATAAAAACTCAATCTGTAGCTTCAGCATTACCTTATAAAGCCGAAATTGTCGCTGGGTCAACCGATTATGTAGATTTTTTGGAAAATAAACGAGATAGTTATTTCTGGATTAGTGGAAATTATTTCTGCAATTCTCCAATGAAAATAGATCTAAAAGTCTCAACTATTGATGCGCCTAATGCGGGGTCAGTCCTTTTCGACGTGACTAGAGCCATGAAATTAGCGATAACTAAAAAGCTTAAGGGGGCAATAATCCCAATTTGTGTTTATGCATTTAAAAAGACTCCACAAATGAAATCAAATGAAAAAATAAAGGATTCCTTTGAGGCATTTGTCAAGGAAAATAGCTGAATTATTTTCGGGGGAGATTTGAAATTGTATCTAATTCTTTGAGAATTTTGTCTTTTATTTTATATTTTCTAATTTTCTCTTTAAGTTGTGTTATTATGTTTACCGGAGTAGGATCTATTTCATTCATAAGTGCATGATAAACACTTGTGAAGTCACCTATACAAATCATCGATAACATTTTTGAGAGATCACTTTTACCTTTGCTCCAAACTTCAAAAGTTTTAGAGGGTATTGGTAAGAGGGATTTAGTTAACTCTATTCTACTTTTGATTTGTATCGGTTCAGTTCTATCTCTTAGAAAGATTGCTGAGTAGATTTTAGAAAACTTTCCTATTTGTTCCCAACCTACAATCTCGTTATGATTAAGCTCAGAGAACACATCCCATCTTGATGGAATTTTACTGTTTTCATTGAACTGCTGTTTGAAACGTCTTGCGACACTGTTGTAGATTCCAAAACCATAAATTACAGGTACTGACGAACCAATTTTTAATGCCATCGTCTTAGAATAGTTTTTGTTTGTTGGTATATTGTATGAGTTTTCAGTACTAATTTGATCTAATATTTCAATTGCTTCATCTAATTCATTAGAAACATGAAATAAACTAGATTTTTCTAAGGCTATTAATAAAGGAGTTAACATGTAGGGTAGAGCTGCACGAGGAGGCATCCCAGATGGAACTGCTAAATATGGTATCTCAGCTCTTTTAGCATAATTTATAAGATTTCCTCCAGAACTAATACAACATAGCATGCAATCTTTTTTCAATGCATCCAAGAAACTACTCAGAGATTCTTCAGTTTCACCCGAGTAGCTTAACACCATAACAAGACTTTTTCTGTTTGCATATAAGGGTAAAGAATAATCTCTGTTAATTTCAATAGGGATATCGATTTTATTTTTTGCCCAATCTTTAAGAAGTTCTCCGCCAATTGCAGAGCCTCCCATTCCAGTAACTATTATATTATCTGGCTTAGGGTAATTTAGCGACAATTTTCTCGAATTTTTTTCTGCTTGTCTATAATGGAATACAATGTTTTCAAGAAAAGACAACATATTATTTTTATCGATTTGTTGAATTTTATTTGTATTATCTAGAATTATGGATCCATTGTTATTCACTCGATTAACCTTCACTTTTATATTTCCTATTTTACTTTTAAGCTAAACGCAAGATCCAAGATTTTTGATTTTTGGAGTTGTCATGAAATGATAGGAAAGAACATTACGATTGCTATACCAGCTTCAATAATCACAGATACCCCTCACTTAAGGGAAAAAACATCGAAAATAGGTCAAATAGGAAGAGCAGCAGCTATTTTCCGAGTTAACAAAATAATAGTCTATCCAGATAAAAGAAAAATTTCTCAGGTTAAAGAATTGGATTTTATTACAACAGTGTTAACCTACTTAGATACCCCCCCATATTTACGAAAAAAATTATTTGGAATAGATC
>Ga0255454_1021_pt1 | contig 13678 bp, 12 predicted proteins | sample ANMaggQBNCT01K10_FD_182653 | JGI IMG/M metagenome (GOLD analysis project Ga0255454, IMG submission 182653) | Sediment cell enrichment communities from methane seep in Santa Monica Basin, California, United Staets - ANME aggregate JGI... | ecosystem: Environmental > Aquatic > Marine > Cold seeps >... | reverse complement strand
AAAAAAAGAAGTGGCATTATCTGTCCATTGCCACAATGCATTTGGATTAGCAACAGCCAACACTCTAGCTGCCGTTGAAGAGGGTGCAACTTATCTACACACTTGCATAGCAGGTTTTGGAGAACGCGCAGGAATAGCTCCTTTTGAGGAAGTTACAACTGCATTAGAATTATTATATAATATTGATACTGGAGTAGATCAGGGACGAATTTACAGACTTGCCCAAACCGCAGAAAAAGCGTTTGCTTTGCCAATTCAATTCCATAAACCAATAATTGGTGATGCAGTTTTCACTCATGAAATTGATCAAGCTCTTGAAGAAATGCAATCAACACCAATGTTATATGAACCCTTTCCACCTGAAATCGTCGGACGATCAACAAGTCTTTTTATTGGAAGAAATACAGGACAAGCATTAATTCAACAGCTTTTGGAAAAAGCAGGAATTAGAGCCTCACCTAGACAAATAGATCAATTATTTAGACGAATAAAAGGACCTCAAGAAAGCTTAGACAAAGGTGAATCTCAAATTACTTTTTACCAAATTAAAAAATTAATGAAAGAGCTTCAAAAAGGATATACAATGAGTGATTTTTGGAGTTTAGTTGAACTCATAACTCGACAAAGACCTAACTTAAAAGAGTTAAAAAATAAGAACCCTAAGAAATAATTAAAAACGTATCTAGGAAAAATCACTTGAATTGTTCTAATCCTAACAATTGTTTTATTTCAGCAATCTCAGCAAAAACTAATCTTCTAGGATAATTATACAATGGTCCACTTGGTTTTTCATTATAGAACGGACGATTACAATTTGGACAGCCAGAAGTAAGAAAAGGATAGCCGCTTTCAACAATCGTATTTATTCTTGATTTTTTAATTCCAAAATTTTTAATTTTACCATTAATATTAAAAATGATTTTATTAAAATTAACTAAGTTATTATCTATCAAATACTTTGCTAATTGAATTCGCCTATAGGATTCAATTGGTGGTTGACTTCGAAGTTCTAATTGTGTACCACGAATAGGTGTAAAAGCAAACAGTGCAGACACAATACCTGAATTAAAAAAAGTCTGAACTAATTGTAATATATCTCTTTCAGATTCACCTAAACCAGCAATTATATGTGTACTCACCTTTCCTTTTCCAAAAATCTTAAGCGCAGTCATTAATTTTGAAAACTGACTTTCCCATGTATATGGACCTGCCGCATTTTTGCCTTTAATATCGTCAAACAATTTTTTTGTTGCTGCATCAATTGGAATTCCGATACAATCAACACCTGAATTTGCTAATTGGAGCATTTCTGATTCATTTCTAGGTTGACATGAAACCGAGATAGGGATATCTGAAAAACTACGTATCGAACGTGCTATTTCTTCAAGATGATCAAACACTCCAGGATAGTTTAAAGCCTGGATGCAAACTCTATGAATAAATCCATCTAGATAAGCTTGTTTTAACTTATCAAAAACATTTTGAGTTGGAAATTTGGGCCATGAGACTCTAGAAAGAAATAATGAGTTACTACTACTATGTTTGGCTTGAGGACAAAAACTGCAATTAGCAATACATCTGTTTTTATGATATGTCATTAAATGAACCGTCGTCGGAGAAGCAGCAAGTTTACATTTTAGGAGTCCAATAATAGCTGCTGACCCTATTGAAACACGAATTCTCTCAGGAAGATCTTTTTCATTTTTTTCTAAAACGACCGTAATAGGTGACCTCCACAAAAGATTGGTACTTAAGATATCTTAAGGAAGTATAATAACTTGGTTTTGAAATATTTTTATCAAAATAATCAGTTTACATTTATCAAGAAATTGGGTTTAGATTAAATATCTGAAATTCACAAATCCTTTATCTTAAAACATTGCATCTCAAAAAACGAGATGCACATAGACATGAGAAGATCGAAACTTAGGCTTTATGAAGATATTCTCTGTTCGCTCTACAACAAAGAAAAAACTATTGATGAAATGGCATTTATTACAAACATGGATTGTGTAGCTCTTCGATTAAGAATAAATTTTCTTCTTAAGAATCGATTAGTAGAAGAAAAAAATTATAAAAAAATAACCTTATTTGCATTAACAGCTAGAGGATTAGCAATTTATAAAACCATCACTATAACCAAACAACTTGAAAAACTCCAAACTAATATCAAAAAAATGGATGATTCCTTTCAAACAAGTCATGTATTCTCTGGACAAGAACCGGATAAAACTATTGTTAGAGAGTAGAGAAAAACAATAGACAAACCTTTATGGTTAAATTATTTAATTTAATCGTATGATAGAATCTAATTATGATTTAATTTTGGAGAAAAATCCAAATAAATTGCTAGATTATTTAGATTCTGGAGTTCTTATTTCGAATCCTAAAATTATTAATTTTTATATTCCTAGTTTTATTCCTCAAAAAACCAAACAATATGGAAAAAATTTTAATCTTTTTCAAACTTATTCAATAACAGGAAATAAGTGCAGCTTAAAATGCAACCATTGTGAAGGCAAAATCTTAAGATCAATGCAAGCGACCCCCACACCAAAGATTCTTTTTGATGCTGCTTATAACCTCAAAGAAAAAGGTGGAATAGGATGTCTAATTAGTGGAGGGTCTCAATTAGACGGGACAATAAATTTTAAACGATTCATTCCAATTATAAAAAGAATTAAGCATGAACTAGGTTTAACTGTCTTTGTACACACAGGTATTATTAATTTAGACACAGCAAAAGAGCTTAAAAAAGCAAAAATTGACTTAGCTTTAATTGATATTATTGGTTCAGAAAAAACCATAAAAAAATTAAAAATTAAATTACAAATAAAAGATTACATTAACTCATTAAAAGCATTACAAGAAGCTACCTTGAGTTTTGTTCCTCATGTAATTGTTGGATTAGATGATGAAAATCTAAAAAGTGAATTTAACGCTTTAAAAATCGTTTCCTATACTAAACCCAACGCAATTGTCATACTTGGATTCACACCAATTTATGGAACAAGAATGGGAAATAATCAACCAGCTGATCCAAAGGACATAGCAAAAGTTCTGGTTGCATCTAGAATAATGTTTCCCAAAACTCCAATTGCACTAGGTTGCATGCGTCAGAGAAGTAAAAATCAACATATTACAGAAGTATCTGCTCTAAAAGCAGGTGTTAAAGCAATTGCATATCCAACTAAAGAAACTATAGCCTATGCAAAAAATAATGAGTATAAAATTATGTACCACCCTTATTGTTGTGCCAAAATTTATTCAGATTTTATTTCTTGAAATATTTTTTTAATAAACATTATAATATGAATTCTAAAAAAAGTATTAGTTTCTAATTTTTTTTCCTGAATAAAGCAACATTTTTAACCCGAGAGTAAAAATCCAAAATGAAATCCCTAAACCAGAAAGAATTTCAGGAATAGCCACAGCCTTAAATATATTAGTGAAAAAATATAGGATCCAAGGCAGAGTGACTCCAACAGCAATAATAAAGGTAAAAAAACCCCAAAACGATTGTCCATTAACACAAAATGATCCGGAAATTAATAACAACGAGATAGGTAAAAAAAAGAAAAACCCCACAGAAACCAAGTAATGAATAGGTTTAATATTTTCTGGAAATAATCCAATAGTAATAAGAAAACAACAAGCTAAAACAAAAAAAGGCAAAACAATTCGATTAAAATTATTATCCAAAAGAAGAGATAAACCTGGAACAAAGAATAAAATTAACAAACCACCACCAACTAATCCATAATTAAAGAAAACAGCAGTATTCCCCGAAATCACACCAAGATCACTTAATGCATTTGATTCCCAATTAAAAAATTGGTAGCTATTAATTGATAAAAGAATTAGAGATAAAGTAAAAATAGGAACAAGTATTCCACAAATTCCTGCTAATCTAAGCCAAAAATTTTTCCTAAAAACTAACAAACAATACACCATGATATTTTTAATGCTTATGCGGTTAAAATTTTTTGTTGTTTAGAACCATAAAGTATTCTGAAAAAAAAGAGGATTAAAATACACAATAATAAAGTAAATAGGTCCAATCAGAGTCGGTTTTTTTAATTTTTTTTCAAATTTAGTAATTAGAAAAATCAATAATTAGGAACCTTAAATCATGTTAACCATATAAATGTCAACGGCAATTATAGATTAAATATAAACAAGGAGATCGATAAAAAATGAACAAGAATTCATATCAAATTATATTGATATTCTTGATCGTCTCTAGTTTATTATCCAACATACAAGTATTTAGTGGAAAAGCAATAGAAAATCAATGGTCAACAGTATCCCCAATGCTCACTGAAAGAGGAGATCATGGAATTGCAGAAATCAATGGAGAAATCTATGTTATTGGAGGTTATAATGAAAATGGAAATCTCGCAAATAACGAAGTATATAACATATTCTCTGATACATGGAGCACAAAAATGGATATGCCTACTCCGAGAAGCAGTTTTTCAATATTTGTGTATCAAAATAAAATCTATTGTACAGGCGGAATTACTGGAGATATTGATAATCAACAGTTAACTGGATTAACAGAGGTTTATGATCCTCTAACTGATACATGGGAATCAAAATCATCTATGCCCACACCTAGAGCTGATTTATCCGCAAATGTTGTAGATAATGCAGTTTACCTTATTGGTGGAAAACAAATCCAAGGCATAGATCTTTATTATCAAGAAGTGGGAATAAATGAAGTATATTTTCCAGATAATGATTCATGGACAAATAAATCTCCCATGTTTATTCCGGTTTTTGGGTACGCTTCTGCTGTAGTTGAAGGGAGAATATTCATTTTAGGAGGAGCTCGTCAATTCGAAGAAGGTGAAAGTGGAACTCCTGTCCGATTCAATCAAATGTATGATCCTAAAATCGATGCTTGGCGAAATCTTGCTGCAATGCCAAACCCAAAAAGTCATGCAGGTTCTAGCAGAACTAGAGGGATAACAGCACCTATCTTGATTTATTCTATCGGAGGATCCGATCAGATGGGGATTAGCGAAACAAACTATGCTTATAGTGTTGAAAATGATAACTGGACAATCGCTACTGCTATCCCCAATCCTCGAAGTAATATAGGCATTGTAGAAATTAATGATGTTTTTTTTGCTGTGGGGGGATTTGATGGAAATAACTGGGTAAATGATAATGAGATGTATAAACCTCTTGAATATGGAACTATCTTGCCTAAATTGTCATTTTTATCCCCAGAAAACAGAACCTATGCTTCGAACAATGTTTCAATTATTCTTTCAATAAATAGAGCAACTAATTGGATTGGATCAAGTTTAGATAATGATGAAAATGTAACAATGGGGGCCGATTCAATCCTAACTATTTTGGGTGAGGGTTCACATAAATTAATTGTGTATATCAATGATACTTTTGGAAATACAGTTGCCTCTGAAACACTTTACTTTTCAGTTGATACAAAACCCCCGGTCATCACAGTTTTGTCTCCCACAAATAGAACATATGGCGAATTAGATGTTCAATCAACAATTATAATAGATGAACCAACATCATGGCTAGGATATAGTCTAAATGGACGAGAAAAAGTAACTATCACAGGAAATGTTACTCTAGCTGCGCTTTCTGAAGGGTCTCATTTTATAAATTTTTACGCGACAGACATCATTGGAAATAATGTGACATCTCAAAGAATATATTTTGAAATAGCTCCATTCCCCACCTTGCTTGTAGTTGCTTCGATTTTGGTTATAATAATTACTATTATGGCAATATACTTGTTTCTAAATCGAAATAAACAAGAAAAATAAGTTCATAAAAAAATTAAGAATTATTTCAAATTAGAAAATAGGGAACAAATAACAGTAGTAAGTATAAGGCTTAAATAATTTTAGAGCATGTAGTCCATACGAGCATCAAATGAAATGTTCAAAAAAAGATTTACACTTTTTTAATACACTGACGCGTAAAAAAGAAAGATTCACACCACTTCGCAACGAAGAAGTACATATGTATACATGTGGACCTACAGTTTATGATTATGCACATATTGGAAATTTTCGTGCTTTTATCTTTGAAGATCTTCTAAAAAGGTGGCTTGAATATCATGGATATAAAGTCTTGCATGTAATGAATATCACTGACATAGATGATAAAACAATAAAACGCAGTCAAGAACAAAAAATACCTCTTAAAAAATTCACCGATTTCTATTCAAAGGCTTTTTTTGAAGATATAAAAGTTCTAAATATAAAACCTGCAAATTACTATCCAAAAGCCACTGAGCATATACCAGAGATGGTTGATCTGATTAAAAGGCTATTAACTAAAGGATATGCGTACAAAAGCAAGGAAAAATCTGTATACTATTCAATTAATAAATTTAAAAAATATGGAAAACTTTCAAATCTGAAAATTAATAACCTCAGAATTGGAAGCAGAGTCAAAGTAGATGAATATGAAAAAGATCAAGCTCAAGATTTTGTACTTTGGAAAGCTTGGATACCTGAGGATGGAGATGTATTTTGGGAAACTCTACTAGGAAAGGGGAGGCCTGGTTGGCATATTGAATGTTCTGCGATGTCAATGAAATATCTGGGTCAAACGTTTGACATTCATTGTGGAGGTGTTGATAACATGTTCCCCCACCATGAAAATGAAATCGCACAAAGCGAAGCATCCTCAGATAAAAACTTTGTGAGATATTGGCTTCATAATGAGCATTTGCTTGTTGAAGGTCGAAAAATGTCAAAAAAGTATGGAAATTACTATACTTTGCGTGATCTAATCCAAAAAAATATAGATCCTATAGCTATTCGATTTTTGTTATTGTCTACACATTATCGAGCTCAGTTTAACTTTACTTTTGAGGGATTGGAAAGTGCTAAGAAAGCTGTTGAACGTCTTAGAAACTTTCTTAGACGTCTTCAAGAAGCTGATGGGCAATCTTGTGATGAAAAAGTGATAGAATTAATCAAGGTTGCAGAGTTGAATTTTTGTCAAGCTTTAGATGATGATTTGAATGTTAGTGTTATGTTGGCTGGTTTATTCGATTTTGTTCGAGAGATTAACAATTTGCTTGATAAAAATAATGTGAGTAAAAAAGAAGCAAAAAAAATTATAGAAGTTCTGCAAAGATTTGATGGTGTAATAGGTGTTATCGGAGAAATAGATTCTAATTTTTCTTTGTCAAAAAAAGCTGAAATTCTGATTAAACAACGAGAAGAAGCGCGCAAAAATAAGAATTGGGAGAAATCAGATGAAATTAGAAAGAAGCTCAAAAGTATGGGTATATTTGTGGAGGATACACCTCAAGGAGTTAAGTGGTATTTAAAGAAGAATTGAATCATCTTTTATAATTCCATTCCTTTGTTAAATATTTATTCTCATAGAGATTTTTTGCTAAAGTTATTTCTTCTGGGGATAATTCATCAGTTTTAATATTTATTTTCAGTATTGCATTAAATCCTTGTTTTAGGGCATTAACCACAGTATTAACATTAATTGGGTGTTTAACTTCATTTTGTATACTTGTAATTTTTCGTTTACCGATTTTCGTAGCTAATTCACAATCTACGTCTTTTAACCGTAATAGTACAAACATTCTATTTAGATTTATATTCAAAAGAAGGGTACCGTGTTGCTGGATAATATTGCGTTTAACAGTTTGAGCACTGCCTGAAATCTTTTTACCATCTACGGTTAAGTTGGGACAATTTTTTATATTGCCTTTTACAAAATCTGCAGGTATTCCCAATAATCTAAGAGAATCAATTATAGCAGAGTATATTTTTGTGTAAACTGAAGTAAAATCGGAACCGAGGTCATTTTTCATTGCGGTTATGCTGTAGGTGATTTCTCCTTTTTGATCATGATATACAGCTCCGCCACCACTTGTTCGTCGAACTACATCTACACCATACTTAGTTAGAGCTTTGGGATAAATTTGTTCGTTTATGTCTTGGTTTTTTCCAATGCTTATCGCACTTGGATTCCATTGATAGAATCTAATTGTATTAGGAACTAAATTTTTTATTCTCGAAACTAAAATTGCTTCATCTATTGCCATATTCATAAAAGCATTATGTGTTTTAAGTGGTATTAACCGCCAAGTTTTCATATCTTACTTTCCTTTATTCATGACACTCTTTGCACAAGTATTATAACTTGTATATAAAGGCAAAACTTTTAAAATAATAATAGATCATCGACAGATATTGAATCTGAAAAACATTGCATGAACACGATATAATAAGATACGAATGGAACGTTCCGGTTTTGTTAGTTTTATTTAAATAGTAGTGTTGCAGTGTTTCTGTGCGAGAGGAAATAATAGAATGGGTTCAAAATCTCCAAGAGGCGAATTCGCTGCAAGACAACTTAAAAAGAAAAGAAAGCATTTCCGTTGGTCAGACCGGTATTTTAATCGCCGTATGCTTCGCTTAGATGAAAAAGTAGATCCTTTGCAGGGAGCTCCTATGGCCAGGGGTATTGTCTTGGAGAAAGTGGGCATCGAGTCAAAACAACCAGACAGCGCCATACGAAAATGTGTACGAACTCAAATAATCAAAAATGGTCGACTAATAACCGCGTTTCTACCAGGAGATGGGGCACTAAATTTTATTGATGAACATGATGAAGTGGTAGTAGTCGGTATTGGTGGACCTCGAGGTGGAGCAAAAGGAGATATTCCTGGAGTTCGTTGGAAAGTTATTAAAGTAAACGGAGCAAGTCTCAATGAGCTTGTTTATGGACGGAAACAAAAACCAGTCAGGTAGATAAAATGACTAATAAACAAGAAATATTACTTTTCCAAAAATGGAGTTTTAATGGTATTGAAGCGAAAGATAAAGGACTGAAAAGATACCTAAATCTTACTCCAACGGTTTTACCGCATAGCATGGGTCGCCATGAACATAAACGTTTTCGAAAATCAAAAGTTAACATAATTGAAAGGTTAATTAATGGATTTATGCGACCGGGAAAAAATGCTGGGAAAAAAGCAAAAGCTACAACCATGGTAAGACAAGCACTAGAAATAATTAATTTACGCACTGAAAGAAATCCTATAGAAGTTGTTGTTGAAGCTGTAGAGAATTCAGCGCCCGCAGAAGATACAACTCGTATAGGATATGGAGGAGTCGTCTATCACCAAAGTGTTGACTTAGCACCTCAACGAAGGATAGACTTGTCATTAAGATTCATTACAGATGGCGCAAGAAAGGCTTCATCCAATAATCCACGCACAATTCAAGAAACGCTAGCAGATGAGCTTATACTTGCCTCTAGAAAAGACATAAAAAGCCACGGAATATCAAAAAGGCATGAGATTGAACGTATAGCGCAATCCTCCAGATGATATTAGTTGATATGAATTTCGACAATATCTCCATCATCTAATTCAAAACCAAGTCCAACCTTCTGAGGACTAAATTTTAATCGTTTAGCCCATACTCTAGCAAAGGCGAAATCTCGTTTAAAATCTGTGTGAATATTTTTGGCCAAGTCTTCAACTGTTTTTCCTCGTTGAAGAGTGAAAGGTCTTTTAGAATATTGTCGAGTTCCAGGTTCTTTTGTATAAATTCTAATTAGATCCAAGGTGTCAAAAATTATTTTTCCAACTTTTTCTAAACCTTGTTTATTTTCACATGAAACAGGCACAATGGGCATCCGTCCAGCTACAAATTTTTCAAGGTACCTCAAATTATTTTTAGCTTCTTTGGTATCCAATTTATTTGCAATTACAATCGCTGGTCTGTAAACTGTACTCTCAAAAATAGAGTCTTCAACATCATCCAATGTCACTTCTCCAGATATCTTTACCAATGCATCTCCAATTCGATAACTTCTAAGTAATGATTTAACCTCACGGATAGTTCCATCTAGAATTTTGCCGACAAGAATCACGCGCAACCCAGCTCCCATATATTTTCGATCGATATCTACCCGACCCTTTGGTTTATTAATCAGAACTCTTGCTTTTTCTAATTCTGATAAAATGAGTTTTAATTGTGAAACAGGATCAGAAGATAAATCCACCATCAATAACATGCCATCAGCATTACGGGCTATACCTATAGATTGAAGACCCCAAGCTCGACCATCAGCTGATCCACTCATAAGTGCTGGAGCTTCCACAATTTGAAGTTGCATATCTTCAAAATATAAAACCCCAGGTGCAGGTTTAATTGTTGTATAAGCTACTGGTGAAACATTAATATCAGCATTTGTTACGGTAGATAATAAACAACTTTTGCCTACATTAGTTAAACCTAAAAGAGCAACTTGTGCCGCTCCTTCTTTTTCAATAAATAATTTAGGTCCACTTCTTCCAGCACGTTTCTGTTTTCTCTCGTTCACCTCTTTGCGTAAAAGGGCCATTTTTTTCTTAATTCTTCCACAAAGCTTCATTGTACCTTTATGCTTAGGTACTACACTTAGAAATTCTTGCATTCGAAGAATTTTCTCACGCGGATTTCGAGCACTTTCAACCAAAGCCCATTTATCCTGAGCTTCGGGAGGAAGATTTGCAGGCATAATATTTCAACAGATAATAAGCACATAAACAACTTTAATATGATTTCTAATAAAAAGATAAAAAATATTATGTGAAAATAAAGTAGCTTTGTTAGTTGGAATAGTTGAACTTGGGCAAAAACCAAAAATTCATATGCGGTTATTTTGCAAAATTTAAAAAATTCGTTAAAATGCTATCAATAAAGAGTGGCAAAAAGAAGATAAAAAAAGTTGATGTTTAAGTAATTGAAACTTGAAACAAATATGATAAAGTTAAAATAACTGTAAGATAGTTGTCATAACGAATTTACTTAAACTTAAAGAAAAAACAGAAAAGGAAAGGAAAAAGATGAGTAAAAGTAAAAAACCCCACCTGAACCTCGTCATCATGGGCCATGTTGATCACGGAAAATCTACTACAACTGGCCATTTGCTATATGCATCTGGATCAATTGATGAAAGAACAATAGCGGCTTTTGAAGCAGAAGCAGAACAATTGGGAAAAGGTTCTTTCAAATATGCGTGGGTCCTTGATAATTTAAAAGAGGAAAGAGAGAGAGGCGTAACTATAGATCTGCGTTTTCTCAAATTCGCAACTAAAAAGTTTGATTTTACAGTTATTGATGCGCCTGGACATAGAGATTTCGTTAAGAATATGATTACAGGTGCAAGTCAAGCAGATGCCGCGGTCTTATTTGTTTCAGCTAAGAAAGGAGAATTTGAAGCTGGAGTAGGACCCGGTGGACAAACTCGAGAACATGCATTTTTGGCTTTTACATTAGGAGTCCGCCAAGTTGTTGTAGCAATTAATAAAATGGATGATAACACAGTATCTTGGAACCAAGAGCGCTTTAACGAGATTAAAGACGAAGTTACACGCATGCTCAGAATGACAGGATACAAAGTTGATAAAATAAAGTTCATACCCACCTCAGGATGGACAGGCGATAACTTAGTTAAGAAAAGCGAGAACATGGGATGGTACAAGGGACCAACATTAATGGAAGCTCTAGATAATCTAGAGGTACCTTCTAAACCAACAAACAAACCATTGCGAATTCCAGTACAAGATGTCTACACAATTACCGGTATTGGAACAGTACCAGTTGGTAGAGTTGAAACTGGAGTTCTAAAACCAGGAATGAACATAGTTTTTATGCCATCAAATAAGAAGTCAGAAGTTAAATCTATTGAAATGCATCATACAGAAATTCCTATAGCTGAACCAGGCGATAACATTGGTATGAGCCTAAGAGGCATAGCAAAAAATGAAATCCACAGAGGAGATGTTGGAGGACCCGTAGATAATCCACCAACAGTAGCCAAAGAATTTATCGGCCAAATAATTGTAATCCATCACCCCACAGCAATAGCAGTAGGATATACACCAGTTCTTCATTATCATACAGGTCAAATTGCTTGTAGATTCACTGAATTAATAAAGAAGATAGATGCAAGGACAGGACAGGTAGTTGAAGAAAATCCAAGTTTCCTCAAAACTGGAGATGCGGCATGGATAAAACTCGAACCATTGCGTCCAATAGCAGTTGAAGCTTATCAAGAATTTCCAGAGCTGGGACGATTTGCAGTTAGAGACATGGGTACTACTGTAGCAGCAGGTGTAATAAGAGAAATAACTAAAAAAGGCCCATAATATTCTCTTTATTTTTTCTAATTTTTCATTAATTTAAAATTTTTACGCTTATTAGCATTTAAGCCTGTTAATATAACAAGCTCTAACTCTAAATTAAAATTCTTCCGGAGTTATTTTTGTGCAAAAAAAAAGTTATAATCATAATTAATGTGATATAAATATAGAAATTTTCTAAAAAAGCGAAAATAAGATAAGTGGCAAAACCTAACCGCAAGAATAGAGTTGAGTTTATGTCAGGAATAGAAACCCTTCTCCCATATATTGATAAAAAAAGAAACGGAGAAACGCCCACTATAATAATAGACAGTCGTGAAGCAAGAACTGCTCCTAAAATCTTCAATGGTTTAATCGAACGAGGAGTTAATGTTAAATCAGCTCATTTAAAGAAAGGAGATTATATCCTTTCAGATCAATGCGCTGTCGAGAGAAAAACTGTTACCGATTTTGTATACACTCTAACTAGGCGACATCTTTTTGATCAATTGTTTAAACTCAAAGAGATGTACCCAAAGTCTATGATTGTTCTAGAAGGTTATTTACCTATTATTTACAAATTTAGCAATATCAAACCAGCTGCAGTTTGGGGAGCTATGTTCAATTTAGCAAAAAATGGAATAGCTTTTATCAACACAAAATCCTATAAGGAAACGGCAGATTTTCTTTGTGTAGCAGCAAAACAGGAACAAATTGTTGAAAAAAGAAACCCAACAATTCATCCGTTTAAAAAAAATGATACACTCTCAGATGCTCAGCTGTTCCTACTTTCCAGTTTACCCAACATTGGAGGAGAAAAAGCTAGATCAATTCTTAAAGCTTATCAAACACCACTAAACGCATTTACTAAAGTGGATGACTGGTCAAAAAAAATTCATGGATTAGGACCCATAATTACAAAAAAAGTTAAAAAAGTTCTTAATGGAAAATTCGAAGAATGATGAAGATATTTTTCTACAATGAAAAATAATTCAAAAATAAAGAGCACTTATGGCAGTTTAAGAAAGTTTAAAGATCTAAGAAGACTTTTTAAAATATCTCAAGACATATTAGTCAAAACATAAGGGGCTGTCGGCTAGTTTGGTCTAGGCTTGTAGCCTCGGGCGTTACAGACCCCGGTTCAAATCCGGGCAGCCCCATATTTTATGGGTATCTAATATGATTTCGTATACAATTCAAAGGAGATAGTTAAATTGAGAAATTTATTATCGCATATTCTAAAAAAAGAGATGAGGTTCGTGATACCTTGAAACGACAAAGTTATGTAGTTACATTTAATAGTTAAAATTGAACCTTTTATCGGAAGGGTGTTGATCTGAGTGGATTATAAAAACCACAATGGATGGCCTTATGAGCATATCGAGCATTGGCCTCCAATGACATATAAAGATAGATCGCCCTCTACTCCAGAAAAATTAACAAGTTTTTTTGAGCTCTTAAAAACAGAAAACGAGGATAATCAAACCAAAGAATTACAACCTTGGCTCCCTTTTTGCGAAGGAAAATGCTCTTTTTGTT
>Ga0255454_1020_pt1 | contig 13796 bp, 14 predicted proteins | sample ANMaggQBNCT01K10_FD_182653 | JGI IMG/M metagenome (GOLD analysis project Ga0255454, IMG submission 182653) | Sediment cell enrichment communities from methane seep in Santa Monica Basin, California, United Staets - ANME aggregate JGI... | ecosystem: Environmental > Aquatic > Marine > Cold seeps >... | reverse complement strand
CACCAGCCGTGTCCATTGCCGCCGGCCCACGTTCTCAGCAGCCAATCCACCCTGACCCAATTGCCGGGCCACAGTCGGGTACAGAGCAGGTGGCATGGCCAGGCTGAATATCCGGTTCCCTTGCGTATGCTGCTTCTTTTCCAACTCCCTTAGCCGCGCATGAAGGTCCGTGTATGAAGCGGTGTCATCATATATTACCGGATGGTAGTGCAACCGTCGCTCGAACTCAGGCCAATTGCTGAGGCGAAACCCGGCGTTGGCCAATCCCTGACGCATTTTGGCCCGGAAGGCGATATCGTCCATCAGAGTGCGGGCAACGCCTACAATGCAAAACGCTTCAGGTAACCCACCATTGCGGAACAGGTTGTACAAGGCGGGCATGAGCTTTCGATTGGTGAGGTCACCCGAAGCCCCGAATATGACGATGATGCAGGGCTCTGGAGTTCGACTCCGTTCACCGAAATCTGTGGTATCCATCTCTTCCTCATTTCAATCTTCTTGAAAAATCCGCTATACCGATATCAGGCATTCCCATGTTGGGCATATCGTACGGAAGCGCCGGCAGCTGAACCGCTTCAGGTACATCTCCCAATTCGGATAGAACGACGATGCCCTTTTCTTAATAGTGATCACGGTAACCCCACCACAGGGAGTAACCGTGAATACGACGATAAACGGGGCACCCCCTCCACCTGCACAGGCTGCATGGTGGCAAGATTGACATTCGATATAGAAAGTGTGCACAGCCAATGATCTATTGACACATTTCATCATATCTAACTGTATGCGCTCATATGAACATTCAGAATGCGAACTGCTCGCGTATAATTCTCTCCTCAAGCGAATGATCTTCATCAAACAGCACTCGGACAAATTTTGATCGATCCTCACTTACCGTTACAGTCATGGCATCTTTGACCTCATGCGAATCAGCGGAGGCGCCAACCGGGCGTTTTTGCGGATCAAGAATTTCAAAATCAATTACTGCTGTGTGAGGCAGTAGTGCTCCCTGCCAGCGGCGCGGGCGAAAAGGACTGACCGGTGTCAGCGCTGTAATATTTGAGCCGATGGGGATGATCGGCCCGCGGGCGGAGAGGTTGTAGGCCGTACTCCCGGCCGGCGTTGCCACCAGGACCCCATCGCAGATCAGCTTCTCTAAGCGTACCTCACCGTTAATCAAAATTCTGATATTGGCCGACTGCTGAGAATAGCGAACCAAGGCCACCTCATTAAATGCCACTGCCTTGTGGACACTCCCATCGGCTGTTCGGGCGATCATCTGCAGGGGATAAATCCTCTCTTCTCTGGCAGCGTTGATTCGTTCATAAAGGGCATCCTCTCTGAATTCGTTTAAAAGAAATCCAACTGTTCCCCGATTCATTCCGTAAATCGGTAGATTGTGATCCATATGTTCATGGAAAGTATGCAGCATAAAGCCGTCTCCTCCCAGGGCGATAATGACGTCCGCTTCTTCAACATGAGACAAGTCATAATGACTCCGCAGAACCTCATGACCTTGTCTGGCATGTTCAGAACCCGAATCTACACAAGCAATCCGTTTTAATGATACCATATCTTCATCTCTATGCTTTTTTGTTCTTAAGGAGTTGTATATTTTGCTGGTCACAGCAGGTATCGCAATCGAAGACCAAAAACGATGGTTCTTGAATTATCAACAGCTTTGGCAGGTGTCAGATATACCTGCAGATCCGGGGTAAATTCCAACCGATGAGTAAGTTGAAGACGCCAATAGACCTCGAAGCCGTGTTCTTTCTCCAGGGCGGAGTCTGAAGAGTCGGTAAAGAAGTATCCGATGCCAAGCCAGTCATCCACCCAACCGAATGGACGGGTGAAAACAACGCCGGTCCCGGCCGTTCTTTTTACACCGCCAACCTCGCGATCCCAGGAATGTCGATAAACGCCGTACAAGCCGAATCCTTCTGAAAAATCCTGCCGAATACTCAGGGCCAGTCCCCAGCCGTTAGACTCGCTTTTCTTGCTATTGTCTCCTGTTTTTTCTACATACCCGATGGTTAACTTATACTCTCCCTTGTTCTTGATGCCGAATGTTGGTGTAAAACCCAACTCCCCTAAATAGACAAAATTGCCATCGGCTAAACTGGTGAAATCTATCTTCTCCTGGTCAGCCTTGGCATCCTGAAAGCCTGCAGACAGATAGACCCAATCGTTTTGAATGGAGGTCATTGCCCCTAACCCTCTTGATCCTGTAAACCAGGGCACACCCACGTCTGTTGACAACACCGAATTCATAAAGCTGTAACGATCATCATTAAGATATTTGTTGGTGCCCCACAATCCTCGGGCGTTTAGCTGGCCGATCCGGTAGATGAAGCGATTTGACCATAAATTTTGTTCCCACCATAAAGCCGACGGGGAAATAAAGGACTTGTTCGGATCGGTGGCACCGTCATTAGGTGAACTTAGAAGGTTCTGGGAATCGGCAAATTCTCCGGTTGGTTTATCGCTAAAGGTCTGGACGTAAAGTCCATGGAAAAATATCTTTCCACTCCAGGTTTTCTCTTCAAAGATGCGCCATTGTAAATAAAGGTCCATCAGATTATCAAAGTAGGATTCATGGCCCATAGATCCTATCTGATAAATTGGGGCATTGGAATAAAGATAATCGATTCCATATCTTGCGGAAATTCCCCTTTTCCATTGGTAATAGCCTGGAAAGGAAAGCTTATCGCTCAAATGGGGCTTATATGTTGGATAAATAGCGTCCTGCAAGTTCTTAAATTCCCCTTCCGGCTGGTTACCAAAATACCAAACCGATTGGGTTTCCCGGGCCTGAGACAGCTTTATTGATAAATGAATTGCAGACAGGAAGATTAGCAGCATGATGGTAAATTCAAACAGCCCGGCAATAAATTTTTGCGTATTCATCTTTAGCTTGAATGGATTTATGTCCCCAAAATTTTGACCAGAAAACATCTTAATTGAATATGAGGGAAAGTGACAAATTGTTCTTAGTCCGTTTGAACTCCCTGCCATTCAAAAGCATGATTCAATCGTTCCCAGAAATCAGCCCCAAGCACATAGACAGAAACCACTATCCAGCCAATAGCTACAATTTGAATGGCACCATAGGCAATTGCTTGCTGCTCAAAAGACAGGCCCATAACAGGAATGTCGGGATCCTCGGCTCCAACCAGAAAGTAGGCCACCATTACACCCATAGCGAGCAGGATTTGGCACAAGACACTGACTGTAAACATCAACACTCCAGCCTGATGGCGAGATTTGCTGATGGGGCCTGATTTGTAAAGGGGTTTGCTCTTGACTCACCTTTGGTTGATTGTCAATGTTTTCATTCCTGTTCATGGTCCTTGGTAACCGTAAATCCTGACTATAGTAATTAGTACGTTGTAATTATAAACTATAGGCTGCTTCAATATTTATATTGTGGATGACGAATGGTGACACCTTTCGTATAATATGAGTTAAGAGCAGACCCCTTTACTGGTTAAACGTCCGTTTACCTGTCTAAGGGAATATCCAGGAGACTGCGAAGCGTATCATCCAGTCGGCGGCACCATCCGGACGTACGACGTTGTAGTAGGGCCCGATCATCAGATCCAGCCCATTGCCTTTGCCCATATCAAAGGTTCTGCCGATGGAAAGGCCCAGCGGCACGGTCCAGGTGTCGTCGGAGTCGGCTTTCCAGTCCGCGCTGATCACAGCGTTGTAGGTCAAGTACGCACCAGGGATGGATTCGAAATTGTAAAAAAACATGGGCTGGATCATGGCGGAGTTAAAATTACCGTCAAACGACCAGAGATTGCCTACAATACCGGCGAAGCTGATATTCTCTGTTATATTGCCCACGACGACACCGGCAGCGCCAGCACCCCAATCGGGCCCCCGAAGGTCACTATCGGTATGGGTGGCAAGCGAAAATTGCGGACCAACGCCAAATTTCCAATTGCTTTTGGTATGAGGTGAGAAGAAAAGCTGCAGCACGCTGTCCCCCAATCCCCAGACCCTGCTCGATCCGGAAGGCGTCGGGTCCCCATCTTCCCCCGTGATCCGTGTTTTCGTTCCCGGTTCGAGGCCCGTGATCGGAATAACGGCCCTGGGAAGGAAGGTAAAACCCTTATCCGGCACATCGATCGCGTACACCGGCTGGAACTGAAACCCGTATGACGTACCGTCGTCATCACCGGTATTGAAACCGATGGTGTTATCCGTCATTACGGCTTTGATATTGGCCAGCGGGTCCTGGAGCTTTCGCGCCATCTCGGCTGCCCCGCCACCGCCCTTTTCTTCCGCCAGGGAAATAGTTGTTGGCGCTGCCAGAGCGATCAGAATAAATAGTGATAGAATTTTCTTTCTCATAATTCTTTCTTCTTTGCTGTCAGTGACCGTCATTTGAAGTGGAAAGAGCCGCTGCGGCCTGGCCGCATTAATCCGCTCAACCAGGGTATCTTCCTTGAACTCGTTCATCAGAAAGCCGATTGTTCCCCGGTTCATCCCGTAGACCAGATGCCCCCCCTGGAACCGATGCACAGACTCCAGCATGAAGCCGTCTCCGCCAAGCACTATGATGACCTCGGCCTCCTCAACGGGAACCAAAGTGGATAGCATTGCAGATCAGTCGTCATGTCCAACCGGGGAGTCAGCTGGTATCGCTAGAATGCCTTGAGTCCGTATTCGGCTCTCAGCATCCTCTCGTTGGTGTCATTAGGCCTGGCATAAATACCTCCGAGCCCCCTTGACTTAATCAGTAACATCAGCATTTTCATTGCAGCGCTCACATTGCTGAGATCGAACCGCGCCATAAATTGTTCAAGACACATCATCATTCCGTCGTCGTAACATTCTTGTCACTTGTCGCTGCCTTGCCACTCAAATGCCGCCTTCAAACGTTCCCAGAAGTCGGCACCAAGGATAAACAGGGCGGCGACAATACCGACAGTGGTAAGTATCTGAATGGTGACATAGACCGTCGCCTGCTGACCGAAGGTAAGACCGAGCAGTTGTTTCGTCGGCACATCGGCCCCTGGCACAAGGAAATCGGTACCCACCATAACCAGGTTCAGCAGCACGTCGAGCAGGATACTGCCTAACAACAGGATCACGCCGAGCCGGTGTCGTGCTCTAGTGATCGGGCTGGAAGATAGTTTGAGCCAGCCGAAGGCGCGCTGCTTCACCGCCTCGAAACCCTGCTTGCCTAAAAGCGGAATACTGGCAAACCAGAGCACTTCGACCGCCAGTAAAATGCCGCCGATCAGGGCGGCACTTTCACCGGCAGAGAGGCCCAGCATTGGTATCACCACCGGCGTAGCGAAAAAGATGGGAAAGGCACCAAAAAAAAGGGTTAAACCCAGCCGATAGCGCCAGGTTTTTTTGGGCGGTTCGGCTGGTACTGCTTCTTTGGAAACTGTTTTCATAGTTATCTCTACTCCGTTTCTTCTTTCAGGGTGTCCTCTTTGACCATAGGCAAAAACAGCGTAAGCAGCAGCATAACAGCCACGGCCAGAGCCATCATTGCCAGTGCGGCCCTTAAACCACGTTCGGCTGCATTATGAACAATCTGGCGGGATCCTTCTCTGGTTTTTTCCGGTAATGAAGCAAAGAATTTCTTTTCGTCCTCTTCACTTATTTCCTGAAAAATGTCTTCGAGTTCCACCACCATCTCCTGATGCGCTGCAGTACTCAAATCGACTCCTTCAAGCTTCGAGTAATCATCCACCATGGATGTATATACTGCGCCAAAAAGCACTGAACCGGCAAGGGCGATGGCAAATCCCTGGCCTATGATCTCCTTGGCGGTCTCGGAAACCCCGGACGCAGCACCACCCTGCTCCGGGGGCACCGTGGACATGGTCACAGTGGCGACCTGGGCCATGATCAGTCCACCACCGGCCCCTAACAATATCATGGCAGGTAACAGATCCATGGGACTCATCTGCATGGAGGCATCGTGACCGGTAAACCAGATTCCCGCTGCCATAACCAGACATCCACCGCAGATAATCCATTTGGGGGCAACCCATTTGGCCAGCCCCGGGGTCAAAAATGAGAAGGCCGCCACCAGAACACTGAATGGGAGCATGGTGAGTGCTGTCTGCAGCGAATCAAAGCGCACCCCGGCCTGGAGGAATACCGAGACAGCGAACAAGACACCGGCAATGGTCATATACAACAGGGCCTGCACAGTCATACCCAGTGTAAAGGGTATATTTTTCAGCAAGGCGCCGTCCAGCATGGGCGTTTCCCCACGTTTGAGCAGCTGGCTGCCGCGCCAGAGAAAGGCTATCAGCAGGATAAAGCTGACAAGATACAGAAAGGGCACCACCGACAGTCCAAACAGGCTGATGGCCTCCCCGTTCAGTTCCAGGGGACGCTTCTGAAAGAACCAGCCGTATCTTCCGGCCAGTGTCGATGTGATGAGAAAGGTTCCAAAGGCAAGCACAGACAGGATAATGCTGGGCAGATCAAGCTTGACGCTGCTGTCCTTGTCCGTCTCTGTCAAAGTGAAGGCAAACAATATGGTCAGCACACCTGCGGCAGGCGACAGTGCCAGGGCAATGCGCCAGCCCAGCTGATTTGCCAGAGCGCCTACCACCACGGGGGCAATGGCCGAAACAGCAGAGAGTACAGCGCCATAGATACCAAATGCCGTGGCTCGTTGGCTTCCTTCATAATAGTACATGATCATTGCAATGGAAGTTGGAATGACCAGCACCATCCCCATGGGCCAGATAAGACCCCAGGCAACGGTAAAGATGGTAATATTGGGACTGAGCACCACTATGGTCAGGCCAACGGTATAGATGATAACCCCCAGCAGAAAGATCTTCTTCTTGCCAAACTTGTCTCCAAGTCTGCCTGCGGTGACCATCAATGAACCGGCGATCAGCGAGGCCGAAACAATTACAAACTGTAGATTGGCAACCGATGTTTTCAGATCAGTAACAATGACACTGATCAGGACGTTGACACTGAAAGAGGTGATGTACATCATCACCATGGAAAGGGCGATGACGATCAGCGGTTTCCAGCTGGCCTGCCCGCTGTTTGTCATATCACTCATTTCTTCACCTCAGGCCCGATACCTGCCAGGTGTTCCGGTACCATATCCCTGCCAAAAACATCATCCAGAGTCTCGGGTCGTTTCACCCAGTTGGCCTTGTAACCACTGACCAAGACCATACCGGGGCGAGGCAGTGCGTTGAAGTTACAGGTGTATGGCTCGATATAGGATCCGGTATTCAGGAAAGCGAAAATATCACCTGGCTCTATCTGCGGCACTGGAGCCTGTTCCATCATACATTCGTAGTTGCAGGTAATGCCGACGACATCTATCTTTTCGGTGGCTTCCTGATCTGCTTTATTGGCAACAACGTACTTAAAGGGTGGCGTAACATTCAAACTGCCAATACCGAGAAAAACTTCAGAGGTATCGGTCTCAGCCCAAATCCGATCAATGGTTGCCGTCTCATGCTTGACCACATGAACCTTGGCCAGATGAATGCCTGTTTCGTTATGCAGGGCACGTCCGGGTTCTACTTCGAGCAGCAGACCGTCAACGCTCAGGCCGTTCTCCTTCATGGCATCACGAAAAGTGGTGGTCACCGTCTCGGCATAATCATCCACTGTGGGTGAATGATAATCGGTGACGGCAACGCGGCTTTCCAGATCATGCTCTGCGGCGAAGCCTCCCCCCACACTGACAATGTGCGGTGACCAGTTATCTCCCATTCCGTCACTGATCTGTTTGATCAAAACCACCAGGTTACGAACCAGTGACTGCCAGAAAATAGCCTTCTTGCTGTGTCGTCCGGAATGCGTATGGATACCCACCAGATTGACCCATTGGGATGCCTTGATCTTGGGCACCATGGGCAGCATCTCCGAGGTCGGGATGCCATACTTTACGGTCTGGGTCATATCGCAGATAGTACGATTAGGAAAAAAATCAGAGGGCTCATCACCCAAGTCTTTCATATAGGGCTTGAGTCGGAGAATAATATCCGCCTTCTTGCCCAGCTTTTCTGCTTCCTGCTCGCAGTAGTCAAGCTCGCGCGGGCTGTCGAGGACGACATGAATGCCAAGCTCAATCGCCCTGCGAATGATTTCCCGACCCTTGATAGAACCATTGACCGCAATATCCTCGGTCGGGACACCGCCGCGTAATGCCACTTCCAGTTCGCCCATGCCGAAGGTGTCACAGCCGCAACCTTCCCGGGTAAGAACCCGGCGTATCGCCGTTACCGGATTGGCCTTGATTGCACCCATAACCCGCACCCGTCCCTCTGGCCAGCGACTGGTAAAGGCGTCGTGATAGTTATGGTAATTTTCTACCAGCTTCCGTTCTGATACCACAAACAGAGGCGTCCCGAATTCTTTTGCAAGCTCCACGACGTCACAGTCTTCAAAATAGAGATGCCCGTTACGTATGCTGAGGGGGTCATTGAAGGAATTCATTTTATACTCCTTTTTTATCTAATATTCTGATCTCCAAACAAGGTGTGGTGTAGTATATTCCAGCTGGCTTCATCAGGCGCTAAAAGCAGCCCCTTTTTTTCAAAGTCCGCTGGTTTATAATCTTTTCCGTCTATACAGCGCGATATGCCGCCGGCTTCTGTATAAATCAGGCTGCCGGGTGCGTGATCCCATGGCATCAAACGGGTAAACAGGCAAAAACCCATTTCGTTGAAACACAGTCGCATGTATTCCCATGCCGAACAGTACATCGGTGTTTCTTCATCAACCAGGTGGCGTGTTTTATCGACCTGTTCAGCAATTTCCGGCGGGGCAAACTTGCTGGCATAGAGCACGCCTTTCATCTGATCGGGAGGGCTTACTGACAGCGGCTCGCCATCCACCACCGCACCCTCGCCTTTTATCGCCCACGCCGTACGTCCGCTTTCCGGATCATGGATCCAGGCCATGGTGGTTGCATTGCTCTCAACCAGCGCCAGCTGTATGGCAAAACCCCTTACCCCGTTGACAAAATTTATCGTACCGTCCAGCGGGTCGATCACCCATATTGGAGATTCATCATCCAGATCATCCAGCAGTCCCGGGTTTGCCGAGATTTCCTCCTCGCCGACCACTTGTGATCCTGGGAGCAGCGCACTCAGCCCCTTTTTGAGCATCGCCTCGCTGGCAAGGTCTGCAGCAGTTACATAATCGCCCGGCTCTTTTTCCTGAATCTGATTCGAGTGCAATGCCCGGTACCGGGGAAGTATCGCCTGTGCGGCAACCTCTTTGAGCAAAGCATTAACCTGCGTGATCAACTCAGTCATTGCTTCACCATGGTACCGGTTCACCGTTGCTGAAAAAACCGCCGCTGGGCACATCAGCGCCAGAATCAAGCAGGAACAAGATTTTTTCCACCGCCTCGCTCGGTGTCAGCGGTTTTACGGCATCGCCGTAATCCGGTAAATCTTCATGCCCCATATCGGTCATGACCCAGCCGGGACAGACTGAGTTAATTTTCACATTGGTCGATTCAAACTCTTTTGCGAAAAGTGCGGTCATCGAATTCAAGGCAATCTTGGACGATTGATACGCGGGACATATATCGTCCTTTATTGGCGATTCGGGATCAGACAGATTGCCAAACGAGCCAACTTGCGTGCCCATGTTTAACACCCGCCCGGCCGGTGCAGCTTTAAGCAGTTCAGCAAAGCCGGCGGTTAACAAATATGGCCCGATAAAATTGACATCGAGGTTTTGACGCAAAGTCTGTTCACTCACTGCACTGGGCTGCTGCCCGAGATCGTTCAGCACAGCCGCATTGTTCACCAGGATATCGAGTCTGCCGTAGTCCCTTAAAATTGCAGCATTAGCGGCAGAAATACTGGCGGCATCGCTCACGTCGAGCTGGATGACTTTGGCATCGATACCCTCGTTTCTCAGCGTCTCGGCCGCTTGTTCCCCTTTGGCTAAATCTCGCGAGCCAATCAATACCTTCATACCAGACTTACCAAGTTGTCGACTAGTCTCTAGTCCCAGTCCCCGATTGGCTCCGGTAACTAATGCAATCGGTTTATCATCTGCCATTGAAATTAATACCTATCCAGAAACTGGTTAATAGCGGGCCCGACGGAGTTGAGCCAGACCTGACGACTGATCTCTTTGAGTTCAGGCGCACACTGCGCTTCTTCAATGACTAAGCGGCTGCCCAACCCCTGAAAACCGGGTGGCAGCCGGTCCCAATTAGTCATCTCACCGGCTTCCGGGCTTGATCCATCACGGTAGACATAATAGGTTTTGCCCACCTGATTGAAACAAATCCTGGCCAGACACATCGGACAGGCTTCCTGCGAGGTAAAAAGGGTATAGTCACGCATCCTCGGTGTAGGATTATCACGCAACTGATCCTCCAGCGCATTCAGCAGCACCATCTCGCTATGCAGGTCGGTACGGTGATAGGGCACATTTGCCTTATTGCCGTCGCGCAAAATCACTTTATCATCCTTCATCAGGCAACCACCGACCGCTACATTGCCCAGCCGTCCGGCGCGAATCGCCTCTTCGATGCTGATGATCGAAAGAATATCATGTGGATATTTTTCAGGATTCGGCTTGTAGGCCTTCAGCTGTGCTTCAAGCTCGTCATAGTTATAGTCCGGCTTTGCAAAATTAATACTGGGTTTCTTGCTTGTCATTAAATTCAGTACCTATGTAGAATTGGTTCATAGCTGGCCAAATGGGATTAAGCCAAACCTGGCGACTGCCCAGGCCTTGAAAACCGGGGGGGAATCTGTCCCAGTAGCGACACCTGTTATCAGTACCACTTTGTTCTTTTAATATCTTTCCAACCATTCATCTACCGCATGGTCAACAGAATTCAACCAGACCTGCCTGGCTATTTCTTTCAGTTTTGGTGAACAATCAGCTTCTTCAATCACTAATCGTGAAGCTAAAAGTTGAAAGGCTTCCGGCAATCGTTCAAGATTAGTCTTTTCACCAGCTTCCAGGCTATGTGCATCCCGGTAAACGTAGTAGGTCTTTCCTACTTGAGTAAAACAAATCCTGGCCAAACACATCGGGCAAGGTTCCTGGGAAGTGAATAATGTGTAATCGCGCATTCGTGGTGTTTTATCATCACAAAGGCGATCTTCTAATTCGTTTAACAGTACCATTTCTGAGTGCAAATCAAGTCGATGATAAGGCGCATTGGCTTTCGTCATATTGTCAGCGATCACCTCATCGTGATGTAATAAACAGCCTCCCACAGCGATGCTCCCCGCTCTCCCTGCTCTTATCCCCTGGCGGATTGATATAATCGATTGCACATCATGTTTAAATCCTTCTGGATTCTGTTCATAATTCAGAAGCTGATTTTCCAATTCATCATAATTGAACCCAGGTTTTTCAAATTGTAATTTTGGCTTCTCACACATTTCTGGTTACTCCCACCTGATTTAATCAAGTTGTTTAAATACCCGGTGCCATGCCACCAGCCACCGGCAAAGCAATGCCCGTTATGAAGGAGGCATCGGGTCCTGCAAGAAAGACAACTGCCGCTGCAATTTCAGAGGGTTCTGCGGGGCGCCCCAATGGAATACTGGCATTTTCCTTTCTACCGGCTTCTTCTACTGAAATACCTTCCGCCTCTGCAATCGCGGCGTAGGCCTGTTGCAGCATGTCGGTGTTTATCGCACCCGGTGCAACCACATTGGCACGGATGCCCTTGCCGGCAACCTCCAATGCCAGAACTTTGGTGGCACCGACCAGCGCATGTTTGGTCGCGACATAGGGGTAGGGCATACCAAAACTTACCGCTGTTCCGGCAAGAGATGAAACATTGACGATGGAGCCGCCGCCTGATTTTTCCATATATGGAATAACACCACGACACAGCTCCATGGTGCCTTTGACGTTCACCGCATAATTGCCGTCCCAGTCTCTGTCCTGGTTTTCAGTCAGTACAGCCGAGCCAAATCCAACGCCTGCGTTATTGATCAGGATGTCCACCTGACCCCAGGCATCTGCCACCTGCTGGATTGCAGCATCGACCTGCGCTGAATCGGAGACGTCGACCAGTATGGCCATAGCCTCGCCACCGCTTGCCTTGATCTCTGCCACATTGGCTTCAACGCCCTCTTTAGAGCTGGTTCGACCAGTCAGGGCTACTTTGGCGCCCTGCTCAGCAAGCTTTACTGCAATGGCCTTGCCCAAACCTTTTGCCTTGGTAGCTCCGGTGACGATCGCTATTTTTCCTTCGAGTAGTTTCATAACTTTCCTCTATTCTTGTATTTAATTGGTTTTGTAAATTTCAAATCCCAGTGGTCGGGTGGTGATTTTGTCCGGTTCGCTCATTGGCACAGCGTAGTCACCCACCGGACAGGCCGATACCGCCACGATCAGGTCCATGTCCGCGTAAAACTCCACAAAATCTCCGGGCTGACTCTGGCTGGCAACACTGTCACCACTGCCGTCAGGTTGGATGAAGCTGGGCTGAAAGACCATAAAGTTGTCATGCATGATATCCGTCTCGCCAAGACCAAAAGGTTTGACCGCCTCTATCCCGTTGGCATGACAACTGTTATGATCTTTGATGCCGCTCAGCATCTCCCACTGTCTGCTGGTGCAATGAGCGCCGAGCACCACATGGTTGTGGAAGTTCTCCGGTAACTCCGGATGGCCGGAATGCTCCAGCAGCATGGTCGCCATTGGCCGCACCTGCGGCATGCACGACCAGAACTGGCTGAACTGCTTGGGGTAGGCGCCTTCGTGAAGAAAGGTGGTATGCCCCATGAAGTGCTCGCTGGGATCGTCGCGATTGAAAAACCATACGTCTCCGATCTGGGGCCCTTCAACCTCTATGATCCGGAACACCTGACCTTTGTCCACACTGAACCCCTTGCCGCTGCACGGTGGGATCAACTCAGATGAAACATGCTGGAAAGACTCCCGTTGTGCGGCTAGATCGACGTACTTCTGGTCAATCGCCGTGCCTGCAAGCATGCCACTACTTCGAGTTACTGTTTTCATTTTTTTTGTGCTTCCCAGTCAGCGCGCAGACTCTCTTCCGTCCAGCCATGACGACCGGCCTGGGTTTTGAACCAGGGTTCCCAATGGCTTGCCAGTACTTCGACCTCCTCCGCGTTCTCCATCAGATTCTTCCAGCCTCCTGATCCGGGCATACGGGCTCCGGGTCTGCCGGGAAGCGGTTTGCAGTCTTCAACTGCTTGCGCCAATCTGTCCGATTTTGCTTTGACATCTTCGATGGGTCCAAAGACAGAGGGATCGATGCAGAGAAAATAGCTGCCGCCAACGGGTGTCCCTTCGGCCTTTCCGGAAATAACGTCGTCCAGATCCGGGATCTCGGGTGCGATGATTCCGCCCGGGTTGATAACTGCCGTCATCATCTCGTTCCAGAGATTCAACACATAGATCCGTGGATCAGGCAAATTCTGAAAGCAGGTAAAATTGAAGACTCGTCCGTATCCCTCAACCGGTACTGCATACGGTGCCAGGTCATTGCCCAGCTCGCCTGTGTCCGGATCGATGACGGTGTTGTCTTTGACCTTGGTGCCATCAAGAGCAGCCTGAGCAACGTGTCCGTCGTGCCATTCCTGCAGCATGGTGCTCATCCAGACAGGCGGTTTGTCTCCGCCGGGGCCGATCGCATCCAGCGGTGGACCTGCCAGAACTCTGCCCATGGCGCCATAGGGTGAGGCCAGGCCAACCGAATTATTAGAGCATAGTGCCACACAATCCTGCTGATAGGCCATCCAGGTATAGGCCCCGAAACTTCCGGCGTCGCAATGGTTGTGGCCAAAGGCGATGGCAAGGCCATGCTTCTTTGC
>Ga0255454_1019_pt1 | contig 13901 bp, 11 predicted proteins | sample ANMaggQBNCT01K10_FD_182653 | JGI IMG/M metagenome (GOLD analysis project Ga0255454, IMG submission 182653) | Sediment cell enrichment communities from methane seep in Santa Monica Basin, California, United Staets - ANME aggregate JGI... | ecosystem: Environmental > Aquatic > Marine > Cold seeps >... | reverse complement strand
GATTACGGGACAAAATATTTGTGTCGATGGTGGTCAGATTTTACGCTAGAAGTTGTTAAGTAGTAAATAAAAAAAATTTAAAGTTACACAACAAAAAAATGTTGTGTTAATTATTTTATGGCTTTTTCTACTAGTTCTATGACGTCGTATAGGCCTAGTTTGCTTTTGTTCTCTTCTATGCCTTCGTGTAGGCCTGTCCAGCAGAATGGACAACTAGAAGTTACTGCTTGTGCGCCTGTGTCTTCAGCTTCTTTGATGCGTTCTGTAGAGGCAAACATTGTAATGTCTTTGTAGGCTGCTCGTACTCCTCCTCCGGCTCCACAACACCAAGCGTGTTCTCTATTGCGTGGCATCTCTACAAGTTCGATTCCTGGTATGCTTTTTAGTAGTTCTCGGGGTGGCTCATACACTCCCATGTGTCTGCCTAGGTGGCATGGATCATGGTAGGTTACTTTCATGTTCACAGGCTCTGTAAGCTTCAACTCGCCACTCTTCACCTTGTCTAGCAGAAACTGGCTTGTTGGGACTACTTCAAAGTCGTAATCTAGATCGTAGAGTTCTTTGTAGTCATTGCTTATCATCTTATAACAGCCAGAGCAACTAGTGATCACTTTTTTAGCCCCAGTTTTCTTTATAGCTTGTATGTTATGTTCTGCTACATTTTTGGCATTGTCTACTTGACCAGTTCGTTGTAGGGGGCTTCCACAGCACCACTCATCTTGTCCTGGTCTCCACATCACTGTGTAGTCTAATCCCAGTTTGTTTAGGATGTTAACTGTAGCTTTCGCGATTTGAGTTTGCCGATAAGAACTCGTGCAACCAACAAAAAAGACGTACTCAGCCTTCTCAGGCAACTGTTCTTTGTTAGGCAACCAATTCCATCGGTCTTTGTGAGCCTCCATATAAGGATTGTTTTCTTTTGCGATGTGCTCGCCAAACTTCAAATGAATAGGAACACCGTATCCTTTTTTGACCATTTCTGATCGTAAAAACTCCACAAATTTGACCGTATCAGCATTAGGATTAGCAACAGATTCAAGTATACAATTATTAACGCAAGCTCTGCATGTTGTACACTCATACAAAAGATCAGTTATTGCAGGAGATATATTTACATCTCCATGGAGAATGTTCCTTCCTGTTGCCCATATACTCTGAGCAGAGAAAATCCTATTATGGTTATTATATTCGTGAAATGGACAATTTTTTTCTTGCTCGGGTATACCTGCTACCTCAGATCCCCTTCGGCATCCAAGGCACTTTAGACATCCATGTATTGATTTTTTGAAATCATTTAATTTTGGTAACAATTTTTTTCACCTTCATATTCTATTTTGCTTCTCTGTGTGCTTTTCCCCATGTATCGTATTCCATTTTCTTTGTCGCTGGATCCATTAGGTTGTTAGGATCAATTATATCGAGTATCTTTTTCCTCAGCTCTACAATGCGATATGGTGACTTCTTGGTTTTTTCCCCTGGAGGTGGACCAGAAGGCATAGCGAGTAGTGGAGGTCCTCCTGAAGATTCAGTTTTTGTACTTGCTTCGATTGGTGCCGTTGGAGGTGCATGTCTAAAAACGTCAGGGAATTTTTCTTTGAATTCTTTTGAATCCCACCAATCATCTATCTGTTTCATCGTTTTTAATCCGGCTATTATTGCTTCTGGATCTTCTTGTTCAGTTTGATATAAATAACGCAAGAAAGTGGTACGTCCATGATCATATTGTCTAATGTAATATCGAACACTTCTAATTCCAAATTCATGGAATTTTTCCATGATAGTGTGATGAAATTCCTTCGCTTGTCTTACATTAGTTTCTGCGATAAGTCCTCCAACTGTCCCCTCAACTCCATCAACTTGTGACTTCACACTACCCTCACCTGGATTGGTTAAATCTAAGAAGTGTTGGTTCCACCATTCCCAAGTACCAGGCCATTGATTTTTGAAATTTTCTGTATTTATTTCTCCGCCCAGCTCTTTTATGAGTCTCTCACAAGTTTTCACGCCCCCTTCAACTTGTTCCTTATAACCTGAAAATGAGGCTAAGACATTGTGAGGGTAATACCCAGGGGGAGCTTTATCTGGGCCAAGAGATAACATGTGATTAACATAATCCATGAAGCCCTTTCCGTTTTGATACATATAATTTTCCCATTCAGTCCAACGGTGACTCCAAATCATTGAAGTATTAGCCATTGCTTCTTTGGATAAGTTGTTAAGTAATTCTAATGCTTTGTTGAAATCGTTAAATCCTGCAATGACTATCTGTCGTTTTTCACCAAGAGGATGAATACGCAGTGCTGCTTTGGTAATTATTCCATGGGTTCCAAAAGATGGAGTCCACATACTAGTTAGGTCTGGTACTCCTCTGTATTGGGTCCACCAATCATATCCAAGAGCTGCAGTGCCAGTTCTGATTATTTCTCCAGTGGGCAGTACAACTTCTAGACCAATGCAGAAGTGGTGTTCTTTGCCAATAATATTGGTGTATCCATTGAAACAAACCAAACTAGCTATTTCACCAACATAGGGAGGATAGCTACCAAATGATATCCAATATCCTAAGGGCCGTAGTGCTCGTAACAGTTGACCATTGGTTACACCAGGTTCAACTAGGGCATATCCACTTTCAGGATCAATTTGATGTATTTTGCGCATTCTAGTATATGTATCAATAATTAAGCCACCCGAAAGGCAAACACCTGGACCTGATGTGGCAACAACAATAACTGGGAATTTATATTCATTCGCAATTTTCATTATGCCTTGAATTTCTTCTGTTGTTTCTGGTTGAACCATACCATGTGGATTTTTGGATCCTGGGAAGGGGGCTCCTGGCCCACAGCGAAATACTGAGAGCATATCTCTGTTAAAACAGACGTTTTTTTCGCCTAGCAGGTCTGTTAGCTCTTTTTGTGCAGCTTTCGGAATTACTTCTTTATCTGAAGGAACTGGGGGTTTCATTTGCATTTCTGCTCACTACCTATAGTCCAAATCCCATGCGCCTAGCCCAATAATGATAACCACGCCAACTATAATCCGCAATCTCATCATCAGTCATATCAACATGCAATTTAGCCTGTTTCTCCTTATTATCATAAAACGATACTTCCTGAACTCGACTCCTGACCTCCTCCCAGCCTGATGAAGCAAGGATATAGTCAAAAGCAGCCCTATTCATGCTCCACGTAACATCAATCTTTCCGGAAACACCAGGCTTAACCTGAAGCTCCCCATTCGTTCTCTCCAACGTGTAATCGTCACTATCGACGCTTATTCTTATTCTAGCGCCATCCCTTAACATTTTAGCGCTCAGGATTCCAGGTCCCGTATTAAAAAAATCTTGAATCTTACCTGCAGTTTCCATACTCATCTCTATTAACCTCTTTTAAGGAAAGAGTTATTACCGACTATTTTAATGATTCTTGTGAAAACAGAGCTCAAATTCACAAAAATTGTGAGTGATAATATGGGAATAATAACTAATCCTATGAGAAAATTTATTCTATCACCCTCAAAGAAGGGATATAATCAGTCTGAATATTATTCGCGAATAATAAGACAAGCTCATCAAGGAATTAGAGATCTTACGTTTCTTTTGGAAAACACTCCTGAACGTTTACAATCTCATATATTCAATGAAAAGATTTTGGATCAGTTCTTTCAACAATTATTCAAGTTTACACACACTACAGAAACATCAGTAGAACAAAAAAGGTTGCGAATGCTAAAAATCTGCAATTTGGCTCTATCTCAAATTGCACATGTAGACAATGGGCCTACTCTCGCACCAAACTCTTGGAAAACTCTCAAAGAACTCCCACCAAATGTTTTTGATGATATATACGGATTTAAAGTAATTCAAGCATTGATAATTGAAGGAAATATTTTTCTGCCCAATTCCAATAACGATAAGAAATAAAATTGCACAATATTATGAAATATTATCCTAGTCATTTGTTACTTTATAACAAGACACAAAATGTTTCCCACCAATGTCAATTAGTTTTGGGTCCGCTTTTCTACAATTAGGTGTAGCTTCTTGACATCTTTTATAGAATCGACAACCAGGAGGAGGATTAACAGGTGTTGGCACATCTCCCTTTATCACGGCTGGTTTCATCTCTATATCCGGATCTGGAACAGGTATAGCTTCAATCAATGCCTTTGTATAAGGATGTTGTGGATTGAGAAATAGCTCTTCAGTTGGTCCAAGTTCCACCAATTTCCCCATATACATGATTCCCACACGATTACTAATGAAACGAACGGTACTCATATCATGTGAGATAAAGAGGTAGGTTAGTTTTTGTTCCTCTTGTAAATCTTTCATTAGATTAAGTATTGCTGCTTGTATAGATACATCAAGTGCCGAGGTTGGTTCATCTGCCACCACGAACAAGGGATTTAGTATTAATGCTCTAGCAATTGCTATTCTTTGTCGTTGACCACCACTAAATTCATGGGGATATCTATTCATGTGTTTAGGGTCTAATCCGACTTTTTCTAAAGTTTTTGCGATTAAATCGTTTGCCTCCTCTTTTTTGGCTAAGCCATGAAAACTTAGTGCTTCCCCAACAATTGTTCGAACTGTTAACCTTGGGTTTAGTGACGAATATGGATCCTGGAATATTAATTGTATTTTCGGTCGTAATTTTTGCATCTGTTTCTTTTTAAGTTCAAAGATGTTGCGTTTTTCGAAGTAAACACTGCCTTCCGTTGGTTCATATAAACCAATACATGTTTTACCCAAAGTTGATTTTCCACAACCACTTTCTCCAGCTAAACCTAAGGTTTCACCTTTATTGATATTGAATGAGATATCATCAACAGCATGCACCATAAGTTTTGAACTCTTAGTAAGAAATCCTGGAGCAGCTGGAAAGTACTTCTTTAGATTTTTTACTTCAATTAATGTATCAGGTGTTTGCACTCTTTCACTTCCTTTTGAATAACCAACATTTTACCATATGCCCTGGTTTTAAAGAAAACGGTGGAGGCTTTTGTTCATTGCAAATTTTCATAGAAAAATCACATCTTGGTTGAAAGCTACATCCTCTTATGGGTTTGCTTGGATCAGGAACAGATCCAGCGATAGTTTCAAGCCTATCTACTTTTTTGTCGAGTCTCGGAATAGCATTAAATAATTTGATTGTGTACGGATGTTTAGGTTCCTTAAAGCAAACAGTTTTGTCAGCAAATTCAACAATATCTCCAGCATATGCTATCCCAACTTTATCGCACAATTGACAAATAACTGCTAGATTGTGTGTAATATATAGAATTGAAGTGCCTAGTTCTTTTTGTATTCCTTTCAACAGATCTAAAATTTGTGTCTGAGTAGTAACATCTAATGCTGTGGTGGGTTCATCTGCAATAATTAGCTTTGGTTTACACGCAATAGCTATAGCTATCATAATTCGTTGCTGCATTCCGCCACTAAGGTCTAGTGAATAAAATTTTTCCACACGTTCTGGTTCAGGAATACCAACCATACCTAATAATCCAATCATTATTTTCTTAGCTTCATCTTTGCTTACATTTTGGTGTAGTAGGATTGCTTCCAAGATTTGATTTCCCACTGTAAATACTGGATTCAAGGAGGTTGATGGTTCTTGGAAAATCATTGAAATTTGACATCCTCGAATCCTTCTTATTTCTTCTTTACTTTTCTTGAGTAAGTTCTCCCCGTTAAACCAGATTTCACCCTTAACAATTTTGCCTGGAGGTGGCACTAGTCTCAGAATAGAAAAACCCAGAGTACTTTTTCCACATCCAGATTCCCCCACCAATCCTACGATCTCACCTTTATCTATAGAAAGATTAACACCATCAACTGCCTTAACGATACCCCGTTCAGTAAAAAAACTAGTTTCCAAATCACGTACATCTAAGAGCGGAGGCAACATGATCAAATAATTATAGTAGATCAAATTATATCTTTTTGGGTTTTGATGTTTCAGTAAAATCCAGATGATTGACTAGCAGTAGAACCAATATGTGAAGAGTTTTGTTTTCCGCATTGCATTAATCCTGTAAAGGATCTCTCTGATCTACACTTGACTTATGCTTTAGTACCAGATCTTATGGGAAGCATATCATCCTTTGTTGAAACATTTTTTGGAACATGATTTAATGAAAATTAATATTACTATATCTCACCACCACTAAGTCCTATCTTCGAATTTTTTAAAATTTTTTTATTAATTTTACACTGAGAAGATAGTTTGTTTGTTGCTTGGAAAAAGGAATGAGAATGGTAGAATCGGTTTTACAAAAAATGATAGAGCATGTACTCAAAATACATGTCCCTGTGGATTTTCGATGGAATTAGATCCTGTTTGAAAAAAACCATTAATCTTAAAAAAAGATATTGAGGTGCTATTTTATGGCTTTTTCTACAAGTTCGATGACATCGTATATTCCTAGTTTACTATCATTCTCCTCAATAGCATCATGAAGACCACGCCAACAAAACGGACAAGTCGAAACCAAAGCCTGCGCACCAGTACCCTCAGCCTCCCTAATACGATCAGAAGAAGCAAACATCGTAATATCCGGATAAGCAGCCCGAACACCACCACCAGCACCACAACACCAAGCATACTCCCTATTACGAGGCATCTCCACAAGCTCAACACCAGGAATACTCCTAAGCAAATCACGAGGAGGCTCATACACCTTCATATGCCTACCCAAATGACACGGATCATGATAAGTCACCTTCAAGTTCACCGGCTCAGTAAGCTTCAACTCGCCACTCCGCACCTTATCAAGCAAAAACAGGCTCGACTGAACAATCTCAAAATCATAATCCAAACCATACAATTCCCTATAGTCACCACCAATCATCTTATAACAACCAGAACAAGAAGTAATCACCTTCTTAGCACCAGACTTCTTCAACGCCTCCAAATTATGCTCAGCCACCTCCACAGCCTTATCCACCTGCCCAGTACGCTGCAAAGGACTCCCACAACACCACTCATCTTGCCCGGGCCTCCACATAACAGTGTAATCCAACCCAAGCTTCTCAAGAACATTAACAGTAGCCCTAGCAATCTGCTTTTGCCGATAAGAACTAGTACAACCAACAAAGAAAACATACTCAGCCTTCTCAGGCAACTCCTCCTTATTAGGCAACCAATCCCAACGGTCTTTGTGGGCTTCCATGTAAGGATTATGCTCCTTCATAATATGCTCACCAAACTTAAGGTGAATAGGCACACCATACCCCTTCTTCACCATCTCAACTCTTAAAAGCTCCACAAGCTTAGCCACCTCAATATGAGGATTCGTCAAATGATGAAAAATACAATGCTCACTACAAGCAGCACACGTATTACACTGAAACAACAAATCAGTCAACACCGGCGAGATCTCCAAATCACCAAGAAGAATACTCTTAGTAGTCTGCCACATACTCTGAGCAGAAAACACCCTATTCCCATTATGATACTCATGAAACGGACAAATCGTCGTATCCGGAACACCAACAGTCTCCGAACCACGAGTACAAAAACGACACTTAAAACAAGTAAAAGGCGCCCTTGTAATATCCTTTAACTGAACTTTTAAGCCTGTCATTCTGGCGGCCCCATCTCCCTTGACGCCGGATCCATAATATTATTCGGATCCACAGCCTTACGAATCTTCTCAATCAACCAGCTAGGATCGTAGCTTAATTTGGGTTTTTTGCCGCTGTCCGGATCATTCTCGTCAGGTATCTCAACAGTATGAGCAACCATCTTAGTAATATTCGGAAACTCCTTCTTGAACTCCGGAGTACTAATCCACTTATCCATATCTCGTTCTAGTGCTATTTCACGGTCTAGGGTTTCTTTATCGAATTTATCATGCATATACACATACCGCTGGAATGACACCCGCCCATGATCCCTTTGCCGAGCATAATATCTTACGTGCCTTATTCCATATTTTTCGTAGAAACGCTTCATGACAGCATGATGAAACTTTTTACCATCCCTGATATTAGTTATTGCAATAAAGCTTTGTTCGCTGGATTCTATTCCATAAACATGACTAGTTCTCTTAGCCATACCCGGATTTATATGATCCACAAACATCTCATCCCACTTATGCCAAGTCCCAGGCCACTGCTTCTTAAACTTCTCATTCACAATCTCACCGCCCAACTCCTTAGCTAGCCGCTGACAAGCCTTAACATTACCCTCAACCTGCTCCCTAAAACCAGAGATAGAAGCAAACGCATACATAGGATAATATCCCAAGGGCACCTGGTCAGGTTTCAGGGTTAGCGTATCGTTAATGTATTTCATAAAACCAACTCCGTTGTCGTGAGCATAGTTTTGCCACTGAGTCCAACGATAACTCCAAATCATACAAGTATTCGCCATCAACTCTTTAGTCACCTTATGAGTCCAAAGCATAGCCTCATCAAAATTGTTAAAACCAACAATTACAATATCCTGAGCCTCTCCCAATGGATGAATTCTTAGAGCAGCTTTAGTTATCACACCCATGGTTCCCATAGCTCCAGACCAAAGACCTTTGAGGACGGGTATACTTCGTGTTTCCGCCCACCAGTCATAGCCCAAACCCGCTGTCCCGGTTCTTATTATTTCACCGGTTGGCAAAACCGCTTCAATGCCAATACAAAAATCATGCTCTTTACCGATAATGTTAGTGTCAGCTTGCATCAAATACAAGCTAACTAGGCTAGATATGTCTGGAGGATAGCTGCCAAAGCTAATCCAGTAACCTAAGGGCCGTATGGCTTTTAGTATTTGACCGTTACTTACTCCTGGCTCAACAACTACATACCCGCTTTCCGTATCAATTTTGTGAATCTTACGCATTCGCGAATACGTATCTATTACTAAGCCGCCTTTCCAGGTGAAGCCTGGACCGCTAGTGCCTGAGAGCAGGATTGGAATTTTGTATTTGTTTGCGATTTTGAGAATTTCTTGAACTTCTTTGTTTGTTTTTGGTTGTACCATGCCGTGGGGATTTACTGTTTGGCGTACCCAGGGTCCCCATGCCATATCTCGGTAAACTGAGAGTAGTTCTCTTGTAAAGCAAACATTCTTTTCTCCGAGTAGGTATGTTAGTTCTTTTTGTGCAACTTGTGGAATTTCGTATTTGGTTTTTGTTTGGTTTTTTGTGGCTTGTTTTCCTGTTGTTGTGGTTGGACTTTTTGGTGCGCTCATTTTTTTTCCTCTTTAGTGTTTATAGTCCAAATCCCATGCGCCTAGCCCAATAATGATAACCACGCCAACTATAATCCGCAATCTCATCATCAGTCATATCAACATGCAATTTAGCCTGTTTCTCCTTATTATCATAAAACGATACTTCCTGAACTCGACTCCTGACCTCCTCCCAGCCTGATGAAGCAAGGATATAGTCAAAAGCAGCCCTATTCATGCTCCACGTAACATCAATCTTTCCGGAAACACCAGGCTTAACCTGAAGCTCCCCATTCGTTCTCTCCAACGTGTAATCGTCACTATCGACGCTTATTCTTATTCTAGCGCCATCCCTTAACATTTTAGCGCTCAGGATTCCAGGTCCCGTATTAAAAAAATCTTGAATCTTACCTGCAGTTTCCATACTCATCTCTATTAACCTCTTTTAAGGAAAGAGTTATTACCGACTATTTTAATGATTCTTGTGAAAACAGAGCGTAAATTCACAAAAATTGTGAGTGGTAATATAGGAATAATAACTAATCCTATAAGAAAATTTATTCTATCACATTCAATTATATGATATGGTCTTTTGATATGTAATATTATTTCCGAAAAGTCTGTCGAGCAAATCATAATATAAATTAACGTTATTCTTTATTTTACGATTGAAAGATGGATTAAATCCAAAGATGTTTCTAGGTTGGTTATAGAAATCTTTTTTGGAATAAGTATAGTAATCGTCAAAAGTTTTTCTACAAATAGTCATCCCGCTTTTTTTGGCAAGTTGATTCGATTTTTTATCCATGAAAGTGGAAGGGTCTATTTGAAGAGGATAGACGTATATTGGCCGATATACCAAAAGAGATTTTGTATCAACGTCTAGCATGTCAGGTAATCTCTTGTAAATTGTAGGATATTTGTTAACTATGAAATTGGTGAATTCTAATCCAGTTTTTAGGCTATTTTTATTTTGTAGAGGCATGCCTTCAAGAAGATATAACTCCAAGTAAAGATTTTCATAATCTTTCAAAAGTTCTATAGTTTCTTTCAATTGTTCGTTAGATTGATAGGGTTTGCCCAGATCTTTTTCTGAGTAGTATGCTTTAATAGAATCATCAAATGTTTCAGGACTCAAAACAACGATGGTTTCTTTGAAACAATCATGTAATGACGCTAAGAGATTCTCTGGTGGTAAGGTCCAACAATTAAATACGCAGTTAAACCTGTTTTTTTCTATTCGATCAAATAATCGAAGGTAAAAACTTTTATCTTTTATAAAGGGATCAAAATCAAAATCTAACGTAGAAAATCCCACTTTTGAGTATTCTTCAATATCTATTAGTACATCTTTTACAGATCTAAATATTGCCGATTCTCTATTGAATAATTTTTTTTGGGAATCACGACGAGCACCACAATAAATACAATTATAATTGCAGCCTTTACCACACCAAACATATGCTCTGGGTAGTAGTGGTTCTCTTAGTCGATCTAATTGCATTAGATTAATTCCATAAATATTATCAACAATTTCTTTTAAATCAACAAGATGCAATCCATCTAGTTCCGTTTTGGTTTGAGTATATTTTATTGGTTTTCGAACAATCTTTTCTCTATCTCTGTAGCTACAATTAATCGGTTCTCCACCTTGTAAGATATTAAGTATGGGTAACTCTGCGTCCCCTTTTATCACAAAATCAAGAAAAGGATTTGCTTCCATGATTTCTCTATCAAAAAATGAAGCAGTATGCCCCCCAATGATGGTTACAATTTTTTTATTAATTGACTTTACAATTCTTATTGCTTGCAACGCAGCATATAAGTTGGGAAACCATCTCAAACCTATACAAACATATTTTGGATCATACTTGAACAAAGTTTCCCTAATTGTTTTTTTATAATTCCGATTTAAACCTAAATGAACAACTTTGGTCTTGAAACCATGTTGATGCAAAAATGAAGCCAACTGAAGCAAAGCATTGCTAAATAACCATGCGCCCTCTTTTCGTACGGGCTGAAAAAAAAGAACATCAACCTTTTCACAAGTAGGTTGTTTTACTATTTCTAAAGATGACATATTTGGGGGCAAATTTCTGAAAGACATCCTATAAATTTATACTTATTCAGGTCTTTTTTCTCTTTTTGTAAACAATTATGTATTTACTTCTTTTCTCTCAAATTGAAGAAGATCCAAGAAAAGTCTCGCTCTTTTTTCAACATAATACATGACTGGAGCAACTATAATAAAAGTCAAGATACTCCTAATAAACAAGAAAATTGCTGTGTTGCCAGCATCGCCAAATGGTTTTCCATAGACGTACATGAAAGGTAATATGAAAGACAAGTTTCCTGCTAATTGACCCAATAAAACTGATAAAGATGAATTAATAAAGGACTGTTTGTTGAATCTTTTTCTAAAATAGCTATATAGGAATGAACAGACAATGGTTGCTGGTATCCATCCAGTAAAATCAATTCCAAATTCTAGTACCAAATCGAATCCACTAGCAGCCCAACCAATAAACCAAGCATAATAGAAGGGAACAAACATTGCACCTATGAATGTTATGACACCACGTAAGTCTATTTGTAAGGGTGGAATAGGTGTGGGAATAACAAATATGTCAGTTTTTGCAAGTGCAAATGATATTGATGCAAAAACGCTTGCCAATACTAGATATTTAGTAGCTCTGTTTCTTTTTATAATATTAATTCCTTCATTTTTCTAGAAAGTTATCAACGGAAATTGGTTATTCAACAATCTTATAAGCATTCTTATGGTGTCTAGAAAATGGTTGCAAGAAATTAAACATCAATTGCCCGATTGAAAAAAGTCAAGTTTTTTGATGTTGTTATAAATTTAGTTGTACTGCACAAAATAGTGAGAAATTGGAGACTATACTTCAGTGCATATGAAAAATCCAATTTGAACACTGAAAACGTTCATTAACTAAAGATGATTAACCTGCTATAACTTTTTGTCGCATGAAAAAAGGAAGAGAAAATTGATACCTGCTAGATTCTTATTGATTGATTTCTTCGACGATTTTTTTGAATTCTTCTTTTGTTAGAAGTCTTTTTTTATCTTCAGCAAGTAGCTTAACTTTTTCTAAGATTTGCATGATTCTTTCGTCAGATGGAATATCTAATCCAAGTTCTTGCAATTGGGTTGTAATTGAAGGTTTTCCACTTCCTTTCCCTAAAGCAATATTAACTTTTTCGAAACCAAGATATTCTGGATTTAATGGATAAACCTCTAATCCTTTATCAGCTTTGGAAGCTTTATCCCACCAACCAGCAATTATTCCCGATTCTGTAGTAAAGATTTTATCACCTACAATAGGTTTTTGAGGAGGCATTTTTACCAAAGATAGCTCCTCAACAAGTTTAGATAATTCCCGCAATTTTCCAAAGTTCAATCCAGTTTTTATTCCATATAAAACTTCTAAAGCTGCGGCCACTTCTTCTAACGCAGCATTACCGGCTCTTTCACCTATTCCATTCACTGTTGTATGCACTATCTCAGCACCAGACATAACTCCTGCGATTGAATTAGCGACTCCTAAACCAAAATCGTTGTGACAATGCATCTCAATAGGATTTTCAGTTCTTTTCTTAACCTTATCTACTAAGTAACTTGTTGCTTCAGGAGTACAAACACCAAAAGTATCTACTAATACATATGAATCCATATGACCTTTTGCAGCAACACTTTCAATAATACCCCAGAAAGTATCAAACTTTGCTCTAGTTGAATCAATTGTAAAGAAAGCCACATGCAATCCATGTTTTTGCGCATACGTTGTCGCTTCAATAGAAAGGTTAATTGCTTTTTCAACACTCCAACCATATGCATATTTTAATAAATGATCACTAGATGGAATTTCCATTACTACTCCATCAACATCACAAGCAAGAGCTAGATCAACATCGCGTTTCATACATCTAGCAAAACTAAATACTTTAGCATCAAGTCCCTCATTTGCAATTGCTTTTACAGCTTCCCTATCGTCTTTTGAAACAGCTGGCATACCTGCCTCAATTCTTGAAACTCCAACTTCATCAAGCAATCTAGCTATTTTGATCTTGTCTTTCTTTTTCAAAACAACTCCAGCTTGTTGTTCACCATCTCTAAGTGTGATATCATGAAAACTAATTTTTTTAGGGGGCTTGAGCTTACTTTTTATTTCATCTAAGAAATTATAGGGACTAACAAACCAATTTTTTGTCTCCCACAGATTTTTTTCCATTTTTAATTTTCTTCCTTATACATCAATTTTTTAATTATGAATCTAATGATTCAATTACTTCTTTTGTACCTGCAACTTTCTTGGGCCACCAAACATAAGTTCTTTTGGGATCTAAATTTTCAGCCTTGTATATATCTTTGATTCGAGAACGAACTTTGTTTCGAACTATTTGGGCAAGAGAGTTTCCTTCTGAGTCTATTCCAACAATCAATGGACCAAGTTGATTGACTTTAAGAACCCAAGTCGCTTCAGGCATTCCAAGATCTAGCCAATGAACAGCTTCAACTTTAACAATGTTTTTAGCATAGAGAGCAGCACATCCTCCGGTAGCGAGCAAATAGACTCCTCCAATATCTTTTAAGGCGTTTATCATTGGTGAATCCATATTTCCTTTTCCGATGGTTAATCTCACTTTATGATCTCTCACAATTTTTGCGCCTAGTTCAGTGAATCTCGAGCTTGACGTGGGACCAGCTGA
>Ga0255454_1018_pt1 | contig 14388 bp, 16 predicted proteins | sample ANMaggQBNCT01K10_FD_182653 | JGI IMG/M metagenome (GOLD analysis project Ga0255454, IMG submission 182653) | Sediment cell enrichment communities from methane seep in Santa Monica Basin, California, United Staets - ANME aggregate JGI... | ecosystem: Environmental > Aquatic > Marine > Cold seeps >... | reverse complement strand
AAAAGACATATGAGTAACATAAATTGGAGTTTGTAATATCAATGGTGTTTTTGCTTTCGGACCGATAATTGTTTTTGCAGAAATTTCAACATCATCATTTAATGGTATCCTCGATAACTGAGCACCTTTTATTAGTATATCATTCCAGGAAATTACTTGTTTTTTGGTTCGCATCGGTTCAATAACAGATTACCTGTTACTGATATTTGATGAATTTCTGACATAGTTTGCTCGAAATCATCTTCAGTTCGTTTTATGTTACCCAGATATTCTTCGAGAGTATCTTCTCGGTATTTCTCTAAGGGAATATTTGATTCATCATGCGTAAACTTGATATGCCAATGAGTACCATCACAAAAAGGCTTATTCTTAGACCCTCCACAACGACACAAAGTATAATGCTCCACAGACTCAGGCACAGACCCACCATAATCATCAAGCTTAACACCGCCAACAACATGATACGGACCATCACGCCTCAAACTAACACCCTCCCCACGAACCAAACAATCATACCTCTCACCATCAACAGAATAACTTAAAGCCCCCGAAGGACACATTCTAATGACCCTAACGATATCTTCAACAGGGGCCCCATCAGGATTAATCCAAGGCTCCCTGCCCATCAAAAAAACAGAAGGTAAATTATCAGTACAATAACCAACATGAGAGCACACACCACGATTATCATGAATCGTAATACCTCGACCAACATAATCATCAACCCTATCAGGCTGACGACCATCAAGCTTCCTACTCATAAAATTTATCCGAACATGAGAACCATCACAAAAAGGCTTACTACCAGAATGACCACACCTACACAAAACCATAGTCTTAGAAGTCTTTATGCAATCACCATTAGAAGTTTTAAAATCTGAAATCTCAGAGGCGATATAGGGTCCATTTTCTGTTGCATTAATTGAAAAATTATTTTTTTTTCCCATCATAGAGTCCTCATTATTTAATCAAAAGGTATTGCAACTTAAATAACCAAAATAGTTAATTTGGTTATTATATTTTGCCTGAAGGAAAAATTCACCGATAGCTCTATATCTATCATTGTTTTGTATCAAAAAACAAGGAAAACACAAATTCACAAGGAAGCAAAGTTTAGAATTGTCTGAACAAGATGAGGTAATTGAAGCGTTCAGGAGGCCAAAAACCTATGAAAATGATCCTGGAAAAATTGATTTAATTCAAACGCATATATCGTTTATTTTTTTGACAGATAAATTTGTTTATAAAATTAAAAAAGCTGTGGATTTTGGTTTTTTAGATTTTGGGTCGCTTTTAAAAAGAAAAGAATTCTGTGAAAAGGAATTAGAATTAAACAGAAAGTTATGTAAAGACATGTATCTTGAGGTTGTTCCCATCAATAAATCAGATGTAATCAAAATAAAAGGTAAAGGAAAAACGGTAGAATATGCCGTTAAGATGAAAAAAATACCTCAAGAGAAATTAATGAATAAGCTGCTTGAAGAAAATAAAATAGATGAAAAAATAATTGATCAAATTGCTGGAATTATTGCTGAATTTCATTCAAGAATTGAACATAGAAGGGATGCTGGTAAATTGGGTTATGATGCTAAATTGGACCCAATAGTGGAAATTAACTGGAAAGAAAATTTTGAACAAACCAAATCGTTTATTGAAAAAACAATATCGTCAGAAGAATTCGTTTTTATCCAAAAAAGAATTATGGATTTTATAAAAAATAAAAATTATTTGTTTAAGAGCCGAATGATTAATGGAAAAGTAAAATATTGTCATGGTGATATTCATTCAGGCAACATCTTTATTGCCAATCAGATTTACATTTTTGATGCAATTGAATTTAATGATAGAATAAGATATTCAGACGTCACTGCCGATGTCGGTTTTTTGGCTATGGATTTGGAATTTAAAAATAGACCTGAACTAGCTAGTTTTCTAATTCAAAGATACCTCGAGTATTCAAAAGATAAAGAATTGGAAGAACTGCTTTCATTTTATAAGTGTTACAGAGCTTATGTAAGAGGAAAAGTTATTGGCTTTAAATTAAATGACGTCAACATTAGCAATGAAGAAAAAGAACAAGCAAAAAAAGAGGCACAAAGCTACTTCAGTTTAGCATGTAAATACGCTAAATCTCTAAAAAAATAAATCAAGTTAAAAACTGATTTGCTACATATGATGGAACCTTAACAGTTCCCATAAGAATTGGTTTTTGATGACAATCGCTTCCTCCAGTCATCATAAGCCTATGTTCTTTTGAATATTTTACATAATGATTAGTTGTTTTTTCATCATTTCTAGAATGCCAACATTCTATTCCATCAATAAATTGAAGAATTGAGTTGCTAATTATCTTTGTTTGTTCACCCAAAGAAGTTGTTAATTTTATTAAAGAAGTTCCATACGGATCATTAGGGTGAGCTAATATAATTTTGCCTCCTGCATTTCTAACTAACCTGGCTGCATCCTTTGGGTAAAGAGGATACTTTGGAACATTACATTTAACAAGATATTTATCAAAAGCTTCTTTTCTGTTTTTGACAATTCCTTTCTTCACTAAGTAATCTGCTATATGAGGTCTACCAAATACACCATCAACTGAAGACTGAATATTGGCTAAATCTTCCTTTGTTAGTTCTTGAATTTGATTTTTTCTAAACTCTGTATTTAGTTTTTTTAATATTTTCATTGCTCTTTGTTGTCTAAATTGAGACATTTTTTCTAATTTAGTAACTAATTGACTATTCTCTAAATCGAAATTATATCCTAAGAAATCCAAGAATATCGGTTTTTGCTCGGTATATTTAGTATCTATAAAAGTGACATTTAATTCAACACCAGATACATAATTAATTCCACTTTTTTGGGCTAAAACTGAAGCTTTTTCCTGAAAAGAAATGGAATCATGATCAGTAATTGACATCATAAAAAAAAATTTCATTTTAGCTAGTTCAAAAATTTTTTTCCCTGATAGAGATCCATCGGAATTTTTTGAGTGAATATGCAAATCAATTATCATTATGAGTTTTTACCTGAGTTATTTTTGCTCTAAATCAATAACATACCATTTCTCAGGAGGATCATATTCTGTATCAACTGTGAAATGAATTATGTTAATATCGGGATACAAATTTTTTAAATGATTTAGGTTGATTGGTTCAAACTTTTTCTTATTATGTTGATAAGCTTCTTCAGTTAATGCGTTTGATTCATATTTCTCTTTAGTTCGTTTTAAAATTCTATTAATTGAAGATTTCTTTGAACAGCTAGTTTGAAGAATTACTAAAGACATATTATTCTTTGCTGCAATTTTTGCTGGACTTTCTCTCATTTTTTGAGTAACAAAAGTAGCATCCAAGATTACACTTTTTTTGTTATTATTAACGAATTCTTCTGCTCGTCGAAATAGTTCATTATAAACAGCCATTCGTTTGTTCATGTTTGATGCTACTTTAGGATCAAATATATCCTCATTTTTTAGAACTTCAAGTCTAACTAAGTCACTTCTAAAAATTGGATATCCTTTGATCTTGGATATTTCTGCAGCAGTTTCAGTTTTCCAAGTACCAGGAAGCCCACAAGTTATCAACACAAAGGGGGGGATTAGTTTGTTTTCAATAAATTCGATAAAGGATTCTCTCAAATAATAGCCTCAGAATAATGATTAAAATTAAGAATAATTAAATCTTGCCAGCAAAAAATCTAAAGATTATTTTTTATCAGATCTACGTCTGATTTTCTAAGCAATGTCCAATCTCTGATTCCCAGGTTTTCACATATTTTTTTAACTTCTTTAACAGAGATATACTCTGGAATATTCATATAAAATCAATAATAATAATCTATCAAGATATTTATAAAAAAGCTATCTATATCTTAAATTATTGCCTTAAAACTAATTTTTTTTAATTAGACTCATATTATTGTCATAGTTCAATGGTTTTAAACTTTTGAGAAAAACAAAACTATTAGAATAATTGCTATAATTGCTGCCACAATTTCCAATGAAAAAAATGAAAAATCAGATGTTTCGCCTACTTGATAGTCGAATTCATATTCTTCAATTAAATCTCCAGCTCCTACAACAGTAACATGGCAAACAACTCTGGTATTTTCTGGTTGTTTAGGAATGGTAGCTTCAAAAATAGAATTTGTTTTTTCCATTTTTAAAATGGTGTCAATATTTTCAATTGTATAGGTTAGTAATACTTCGGTTATTGTTTCAAATGAGCTATCAATCTTGACTTGAACTTTCACTTCATCTTCAGCTTGAGGATATTTTGGATTGAAGTCAACAGTAATACCAGAAGTGTTTAAAATATAACTGATCCAGTCACCATCATCGAAATCTGGAGGTGTCCAACCAAGAGGATTTTCTTCTCCAGTAGCTTCAACCCATATCCAACCGTATTCTCTTTCATCATCAGGAATATCCCAGTAGTAGTTGGCATTGTCATATTCAGGGAGCCAGATTAGTAGCGCAACATGTTCTGGGGGTGAAACAATGGTAACATCAAAACCAGCTGATAGATATATAATTGCACATAAAAAGGACATATCCTCACAATCGCCTATAGCAACAGTATTTTGAATTTCATCAAACATGTGAACCATCTCATCTGCATTCCAAGCCCACTCAAGTTGAGGTTCCTTATCTGGGCTAAGCACATTATCAATATCATATCCATAATCTGTCCATCTTTGAACGTAATCTAAAATTGCTTCAGCTCTCTCAACTCTTTGAGCATAATTACTTTTAAACCAAAAGCCCAAGTCATACGCTAATTCTTTATCAGATCCCAGAGACTCATAAGCGATGTTTGGAAGATATCCGTCATCGCCCCAATACTCGTTTCGTTTAAACCCCCAACTATCATACCAATCATCCTCTTGAAGTGTAAAAGTTGGAGGATATTCTCCGCCACTGGGAAGTCCATTAACAATATTTGAAGTAGCAAAAAAGAATATGAAAATTAGAGTAACGAATATTTTCTTTGGAAAGGGCATAAATCCATCTCAGTTAAGCTAGAGGTATCATTAAACTTCCAAATATCAAGAGTCCTAAAAATACTTCATACCCAAATAGAAAAATACCAACAGCAACTGGAGATTTATTGATATCATCTAAATCCACTCCAAAAGGAGTTAGTTTTGCAAAAACAGTATAAAATAACCAACCAAAAATTAAACTTACGAAAAAGCTCAGAGCTACAATGAGTAAACGTTGAAAATTAAAATAGGAACCAATAAGTATGTTTTGTCCTAAGAAAAAGGGATTTACCATTGAACCATATACTACAAGACCTGCAAATACAAAAAAACCACTAACAAAAAGACCCGTAGCTATAGGATTACCTTTAATTGTTTTAAATTCGGAAATTTTAGTTGTAATGTGAGTTAAACTCTTAATTCCAATAATTCCAATAACTAAACAAATCATACTTGAAACAAAAGCTCGAACAAACCAAAGTAGTACTGCAGTTAGAATTTCAGATGGTACAGCCATAAAATCACCTTATGAATTGTATCAATAAAAAAAGATATAAACAATTTGTAAAATGGTTTAAGTGATTTTTTGTGTATATTTTTTATTTGCTACTTCATTCAATAATTTTAATCAAAGCTCAAAGTTTGATTCCAGTAAAATATTGTTTTATACTTATTTTGTATTGGAAAATTAGGATCTTCATAGACAATATCTAACTCAAATCCATATTTGTCTAACAATGTTTGGGTTATATTCCATATTTGGGGAGATAATTCGTCAGGGCCCCAATATCCCCATATTCTATCCTCAGGATGACGAAATCCCCATCCATAATCTCGCGGCAAAACCAAAGCGGTATCTACAGTAATACTTTCATAATCTTCTGGATGTTCTAAAGTATATTTCCAAAAATCTTCTAAAGCAACAAAATGCTCATCTAAAAGAATACCATAAGGATTCCCAGCTGGATATACAGGATAATTAAAAATTATAGAATATTTTGCTCCATTTTGGAAGGATATTTTCATATCCGCCATCATTTCTTCTCCAGTTTTATAATTGCCAGCAGTTTTGTTTGAATAACGAAAGCCATTCCACACAATTATCGTTCCCCAATCTTTATTTTGAGCATTTGCTGCGCCCCTACAAAGACCAATATGTTTAGTGGTACTATGATTCCAGCCTAGTTCAACAAAAACAGTTTCGTACCCTGCTAAATAATCAAACCAGTAAAGCGCATAATCAGAGGTTATAGCTGTAATCGACCGGTTTAACAGTTCATCAATCCTGATATCTCGTGTAATATAATCGATATGTCTTTTTGTTGCTTCAGAATAGTCACGAAGAACAGTAACGTTTGAATTATTTTCAACGTAAGGTTCAAATGTAGAGTATAATTCTGGGAAAACATTTTCTATATAATGAAAAGTGGATGTCCAATTATAATCAACTTGAATACCACCAGGTTCATCATAAAGATACAAACCCAAAAATCTATCACCCCATCGATCTTTAGCTTCATCTAGCCAAGGAACTTGCCATGGATGATCAAAATCGAACCATCCTAAAAACACAATAAAATCAAGATCTGATTTGACAGCATAATCACAAATTTCGTTTATCGCACTTTTATTTTTGCTAATAGGTCCAGATTGAAGTACAAATAAATTGGAATAATCTTTTACTCTATCAATTAGAAGTTTTGCTTCTTGAGTTGTATTACCACAAAAAGCAACTCCAACATAAAATTCTTCACTCGTATTTGCCGTATCGGCAAAAAAATAATATGCAAAAGTTATTGATAATGTTAAAACAAGTAGTATAACCAAAATGGGTGATAACAATTTTTTCTTTATCATGTTAGGTCATCAAAAAAGAAATAAGAGGCTTAAAAACGTTTTTTTTGTTAAAAAAAGGGTCAATTGCATATTTTATCATGAGTTAAAGAAAAAAAATGAGAAGAAATTAATTTCTTTTAAATTTTAGATAAATAAATTAACATCAGCATCAGCAGCAATATTTAAGAAGGTAGCGGCACCGACTATGCTATCAACTTCAGGGATTAAATCTTCTTTTTTTGTTCCAAACATTTGCATTGTTGGTGTACATGCATAGATCTTAAACAAATCAGATTGTTTCAATCTTTTTAACATTTGATATGGTGTAGGATAATTCATTTTTTCGAGGTTCTTTTTCATTGTTTCTTCTAGATGCTTATAATCTCCTGGAAGGGTAGCTTTTTCCATTGCGCCTTTTGTTAAACTGCTTAATCCCCAGAACGTGAAATAAAGATGTGCTTCCCAATTCATTGAGACAGCTGTAGAAGCTAGAATAAAAGCACAATAAAGTTTGTCTATGGTTCCACTTTGTACAACAAGAGCTAATTTTTTAGTTTCTGTCAATTTTTCAACTTCCTATTGTTCATTATATTAATAATATATAGAAATAATATTTGTTATCAACAATATAAATATAACGATGTTATACAGGATTTTACAATAAAATATATTAACATGAATGCTAAAAGGAAGAGGAATTACTTAGGGTTTTTCTGCTCATATTCTTTAGCGCAGTTTTTACAACAGAAAAGATACTCTTTCCCATCGATAACTGTACTATAAGCTGCAAGATCACATTTTTCTGAAATAATATCCTCACTGCAGCATTTACATTTCACAAATTCTGATTTCATTTTTACACTCCATTATTTTTTCTTTTTTTCTTCATAGTCTTTTATTGCAGCATGCAATGCATCAGCAGCTAAATTTGAGCAATGTAACTTAACTTTGGGTAAACCCCCCAAAGATTCGGCAACGCTGGCTCTGGTAATTTTCATTGCTTCTTTCAAAGTTTTTCCTTTTGCAAGTTCTGTAGTCATGCTACTAGTCGCAATTGCTGCACCACAGCCAAAAGTCTTGAATTTTATATCTTCTATTCGGTTTTCTTTAACCTTGATGTACATTGTCATAAGATCACCACAAGTTGGATTTCCAACTGTGCCAACCCCATCAGCATCAGGTATTTCTCCGGTATTACGAGGATTATTAAAATGATCCATAACTTTTTCTGAATACATTATTTTTTCAATTCCTTGGGTGTTAAAGGTGACATATCCCTTAACCTTTCAATTATATTAGGTATTATTTCTTTTATATAATCAGCGTCACTTTGAGTGGTTTGCCGACCTAGCGTAATCATCAAAGATCCATGAGCTTCTTCATGTTTTAATCCCATTGCTAGTAAAGCATGGGAAGGTTGCAACGTTTTTGCAGTGCAAGCTGACCCTGAAGAAGCAAACACGCCAGACATTGCTAAACTTAGAAGGATTGATTCACCTTCAATAAAGTTAAATCTAACTGAAACATTATCAGGCAATCGTTTTATTGGATGACCATTTAAGAAAGCATAAGGAATCGGATCTATTAATCCCCCAATAAGATTATCTCTAATCTTAACTAGTCTTTTGCTTTCAGATTTCATTCCTAATCTAGTAAATTCAGCTGCACTGCCAAAACCAACTATACTTGATACGTTTTCTGTTCCCGACCTCAAACCACGTTCTTGTCCTCCACCGTGAATTAAAGGATCGATTCGCAATGATTCTTTTAAATAAAGTGCTCCAACTCCTTTTGGACCATACATATCATTACTGGAAATTGTCATCATATCAATCTCATCTTTTTGTACATCCACTGGTATTTGTCCACAAACAGCTGTTGCATCAACATGTAAATAGGCACCTTTTTTATGAACTATTTGACTGATCTTGTTTATTGGTTGAATAGTTCCAACTTCACCGTTAGCGTAAACTATGCTTACCAATTTTGTTTGTTCATCAATGTTTTCTTCTAGTTTTGCAATATCTAAAAGACCACGCGAATCTACCGGTGAGAATGTTGTTTGGAATCCTTGTCTCATCAGTGATTTGCAGGAATTTACAACAGACATATGCTCTACGGCTGAAGTTAATATTTTATTTCCCTTTTTTCTATTACGAATTGCCATACCCTTTATGGCTAAATTATTGCTCTCTGTTGCTCCCGAAGTAAAAATAATTGTTTCTGATTTTTCTGCATTAATTAGTTTGGCAATGTTCTCTCGGCTGTTATCTAATGCTTGTTTTGCTTCTTGACCAAATCTATGAAGAGATGATGGATTGCCATATGACTTTTTAAAATAAGGAAGCATTAAATCAATTACTCGTGAATCGACAGGCCTGCCAGCTGAATGATCCACATAGATTTGTCTTTTGTTATCAATGACCAATTCCTTGTCTCCTGAATTTATTTTAATTTCTTAATCACTATTGTGACTACGTCATCTTCTTCTTTAACACTCAAAATTTCATAACCTAAATTTTTTGCTAAGGTTTCGATATCGGATCTTGCAGCTGGATCATCAGCAATAACCTCCAGAGTTTCCCCGATTTCCATTTCGTCTAGTTTGAGACGAGTTTTAAAAACAGGTTCAGGACAAAAAAGACCTTGACAGTCTATTGTTTTATCAGGTTTGGTTGTCATAACGCTCTCTTAAAAATGAGATTGTGTCCACAATAAAGGTTTTTGTTTCCTTATCCAAAATTTTTTACACTAATAATTCATAAAAAAGGGTAAGTGAAAAATTCAGAGATTTCTAGAGCCCTCACATATTTGGTTGGGTAAAGGGTTCTGTTTTGCCTACCAACATTTTTCCAAAGATGTCAATATGTTTTTCTTCGTCACTTAGAATTTTTTCTAATAATCCTCTTGTTGTAAAATCCCCTTCGGTTTCAGTAACTTGAATTGCTGTCCTATAGATCATTATTGCTTCTTCCTCATTTTGTTGATCTTGTTTTAACATTTCGATTAAACTTCCACCAACAAAAATTGGTTCTGGTTTTTCTGTCGGAATACCATTTAGACTTGAAATTCTTTCAGCAAGTTCTTCAGCATGTTTCATCTCATTAATTGCTATTTCCTTAAAAATATGCCTCGCTAAAACCCCTTCTAGACCTGTAACCTGTACATGTTGCCACATATATTGAATTGAAACCTGAAGTTCCCTTGCAATAGCTCTATTAAGCAAATCTAAAAGCTTTTTGGATGCCATAATAATACTTCCAATGTAAATATTTTTGTGAGAATAAATATATAAGAATAATTGAAAATCGAGTTTGGAACTAAGAATTATCAAATTGTAAACAAATAAAGAGATTAATTATCAAGGTTTGACTACTTCCGCTTTTTCGATATCGAGACCTCGCCAAATTATTTTATAACCAACCGAATTTATTACTGATGTTGAATCTATCCCTTCTTCAGCAAGAAGCGCCATAACAACAGCCAACGGAATTTTCCGCTCGGTTTTCATTTCTTTATCAATTTTTTGTTTTATCTGTTCAACTTTTTCCTTTCTGATAAGACCTTTTGACCAGAGAACATAATTTTCAGGCGGGTTTTGAATAATTACTTCTCTAGCGGCTTCAGCTGAAACGCCAATTCTTGCTGCAAATTCTTCAAAATAGACCACTGGTTCAGTAAAATTTATCATGAGATTTTTTAGAAAATCCAGCTGTTTAGAATGTGTTTCTTTATGAGAATTCTTCAGGAAATTAAGAACTGGAGCGAGAGGAATTCTTTTTTTATAGTATAGAATATTTATAGAAGAACGCTTTTTTAGCTGAGTTAGAGCTTCACAAGCCAAACTTTGATCTACCGCAACAAGCATTTTAACTTTAATTTCTTTTAATTTTTTAATTTTTCTTATTAGATAATCAGTTGTCCAAAAACCAACTACTTCCATGTAAACTTTAACATCGTCTCTTTCGAAAGAAAAATCAGGTATCATTACATGTTTACCTACAATCAGGGGTTCAGGTTCTCGTTTCATATCCCATTTCGTTTTTAATGCTTGGAAGCGAGATCCAAAATCTGCTTCAACGATACTATCATAGACTTCTGTTTCATTTTGAATTCTAAACAAGTCTTTATGGTTAATGCTATCAATTCTAAAGGAATAAATCTCGTTAGTGTATTTCCACAAGATTTTTGCTTCAATTTTCCAGTTTGAACTTTTAAGTATCAATGGAAGGAGCTTAGATATGTTTGATCCATAACGCCTATTTAGTTTAAAAATGCTATTTGGACCATCGATTTTAACCCATAATTCACCATTTTTGGAAGCTTCGTATATTAAACCTAGTTTTTTTGTTTTAAAGAAAATTTTTTGCCAATTATGTGAAGTTGTAAATCGAAGTTCTATTGAATCAAATAGCATTGTTTGAGTTAAGCTAAGATTATAAAGCTCCAAGAGTTCTTCTGGAGCAAGAGGATTAAAAGACATTAGAATTAATTCGCTATCTAAGTCCGCGTAAATATTATTTTCAATTTTATCAATTGGCAATTCTAATTTTTTAGAAGCTTCTTCAAGTATTTGATTTCTTTTCTCGGTAGTTGTTGCTGGTCCAAAATTTCCAGTTAATTCAAAAACTTCATATCTCAATTTTTTAGGATCAAAAGCAGAATTACACTTGTAGAGCGATCGACGATCAAGTAGAATTGATAAACCTCTAATAAAGCGATAATTGTGCTCTTCAAATTCATTAATTCGGTCTTTTATAACCTGCTTTTTTTTCCCCACGCTGTTTTTATAAACGTCTATTAGATTAAGTGCTATTTCAAAATTGTTTTTAGTTTTTTTAATATATCTAGGATAGATTTTTCCTTGGCGTTTCCAAACAACTAATAGATTACTTGGTAATATGCTATTACACAACCTTTTTTTGTTTTTTAGAACGCCTGTTACTTATTCTAACTTCAACGGTTTCCTTAGACACTATTTCGTATAACTTAGCCTTTTTTCCTTCAACTTTCCTCAGAAGACGACCAAGTCTTTGAATATATTCTCTTGAACTACCAGTTCCACTCAAAATATATCCTACCGAGGCATCAGGAACATCAATTCCCTCATCGAGAACCTGAGAGGTCACCAGAGTGTTATAATTTCCATTCTTAAATTTTTCAAGAATTTCACGTCTTTCATTCTTAGGTGTTTGATAAGTTATTGAGGGTATTAGAAATCTACGACTTATCATGTATACTAAATCGTTATGCAGAGTAAAAATCAGGGTTTTTGCACCCAAGTGAGATTCAAGTTGTTTACCTAATAGTTTTATTTTTTCTTCTGAGTTCAAAGCAATTTTATGTGCATTATTTCTAGCTAATAATGCTTTTCGCGCACGTGGATCTCGTCCGGTTAGCATAATAAATTTTTGGAAATCTTGAGCACTTCTCATTACAATTCTTTTATCTTTAAGGTAATTTCTAAAAATTTTCATCTCAGCAAGATATTTTTTCTGTTCAGCGTCAGTTAATCTTACAAATATCTTTTCATAGATGTAAGGAGAAAGATATTTACCAGCTAAGTCCTCGACATCTAAACTAAAAACGATATTGCCAATAAGGTGAGGAAGAAGCTTGTGACGTTCATCAAGGCGTTCATATGTTGCAGTTAAACCCATTCTATAAGGAGCAACAAACATTTCAGCAATTTGCATATAACTGTACGAAGCAAGATGATGAACTTCATCAAAAATTAAAAAGTTAAACTTGTTACCAAGAACACTCGCTTTCAAATAAGCTGAATCATATGTTGATACAGTAACCATTCTTACGGAGTTTTTCCCGCCGCCTATAGCTCCAGCATCAATATCCAAGAATTCTCGAATTCTATTCTTCCACTGGTCAATCAAATCTAAAGTTGGAACTACAATCAGAGTTTGAGTTTTCAGATCAGTTATCGCTTTTAAAGCAACATAAGTTTTACCTGCTGCAGTTGGCAAAACTATAATGCCTCTTTTATTATTTCGATTCCAGTTATGAAGAGCTTGTTTTTGATATGACCGCAAACTAACCTTATTTTCCATATTTTCAATTGGAGGGACTTTCATTACATTATCTTGAAAAGAAATATTACTTTCAATAAAATAATCCAAAATATCCAAATAATAAATCGACTTAGCCCTGTAAGCTCCTACTCGAGAATCCCATTTCCCATAAGGAGTTTTAACATTGCCTTTAATCAGAAGAGTTCCCTTATCAAAGGAAATACAAACCATAAAGAAAAAAAGTATTCCTTATTAAATAAAGTTTCAATGGTTTTTGTTGTCCATAAGATTTTATAGAATTTGAAAATTATCTTGCAAACTTATTCCAAATCATAAAGATAATTTGAATTTTAATGTAATTAAAAATATTAAGTATTGAACTAATCTTGTTTTATTTTGTGTTCAATTATATAGATAAAAGATAGATACTATTATCCAGAATAAACAGTGTTTAGAGAGTGGAGAAATTTTGGTTAGAATTCAATTCATAGAACCCCCTAAAGATTATTGGTTCATAATGGGCGAATACCTTCCTCCTCCTTATGGACTTTTGCAGCTTGCTGGTTTTTTGGAAAGTAAAATGCCTGAAACTGAAAGTGTTTTACGTCAATTAAAAAATCTGGTTTGAGTTGAAATATTAATTGGTTTGGATTTCTGAAAATCAAAATAAGATTATTACTCTTTTTTTAATTTCAACATCGATTTTTAGTTTGATATTAACTCTGTATTTAATCAATTACTCCAATAATTTTGAAGAAAAATTTTCATTTCATAATATAATAGTTGGTTTAACATTTGTTAGTGTATGCTTTATAGGTAGTATGGCTTCAATTTTTCCAAGTAGTTGCGGAAAAATTGTTTCTTCCAAAGTTATAAACAGCCAGAATACAACTCATTCTTTGGAAAAATCAAATTCTCGTGGTCATCACTATCAATGTGAGAATTATTCAAATCATATTTTAAAAATTCGTAAAAATTATTTATGTGCTACTTGCTCTGGACTCCTAACCGGGTCGATTTTGGGAATCATTGGCTCAATTTTGTATTTTTCTGGATATTTGCAGGTTGAGATCATACCTATTTTGGCCTTTATGGGTTTGATAAGTGTCATATTTGGTTTGTTTCAATCAATAATACCAAAAACAAATGGAGCAGTATCAAGGTTTATCGCTGGAATATTACTAGTTTTAGGAGCATGCATTTTGCTGGTTAATCTGGATCAGGTACGTAATAGTACTGTTGTTGATCTTTTCTTTATAGCTATTAGTATGTTTTGGATCTTTACTAAAATTAACCTCTCTCAAAGAGAACACAAAATAACCTGTTTGAATTGTTCAATAAAACATTGTGAAAATGAAAGGAATAGTATGGATTAATAGGTTGATTTTGGCCTGGTTGTTTTGTAGAGGGCTCCAGCAATCATCAGAATGCCAAATATTATTAGAATTATAAACCAGAAATTGAATTCTATATTCAACATCGTAGTTATACCCCAAAGAACAATCAATATACCTAATATTATTCCTCCAATAGCACTGCC
>Ga0255454_1017_pt1 | contig 14589 bp, 18 predicted proteins | sample ANMaggQBNCT01K10_FD_182653 | JGI IMG/M metagenome (GOLD analysis project Ga0255454, IMG submission 182653) | Sediment cell enrichment communities from methane seep in Santa Monica Basin, California, United Staets - ANME aggregate JGI... | ecosystem: Environmental > Aquatic > Marine > Cold seeps >... | reverse complement strand
AAGTCGATTCAATAATTTTACCCTTCCCTTTTTTAAAGAACGACATGTTTTAATGTAGATTCTTCTTATTGATCAATACATTTCAGGATTCAACTGAGGATACTAAATTGAACAATAATCTCAAAAGAGTATGGAAAAATGAATATGTTCAAACTGCAGTTGTTATAGGAATTATCGCAATAATAGTTTTTGGATTTTGGTTTGGATCTCAAGCAGTATTAAACACATCTTATCCCGCTTTAGCCGTTGTAAGCGGCAGTATGTGCGTACCTTACAATGGACAATGTGATGGATGGTCCCACCCATTTTCGTACACTTTACATATCGGTAACTTAATAATTGTGCAAGGAACCGATCCCACAAATCTTAAGTCTGATTATCCAGATAGCGATATAATCGTTTTTAAAAAACCCTCAGACACAGATGAACTAATCGTACACAGGATAGTTGATAAAGAAGATAGAGATGGTAAAATTTACTTTTTCACAAAAGGAGACGGAAACTCGAACACAAAGTGGCCTAACATACCTTCATCTTCTGAATATGATCCATGGAATGGCGGAAATGGAATATCAGAAGATTTAGTCGTAGGAAAAGTAATAATGCGTATTCCATGGATTGGCCATTTTGTTTTGTTTATGCGAAATGGAATAGGTTTGCCAATAGTTGTAGTATTAATAATATTATTGATAATAGCTGAATTTATGATTCCAATATTAAGAAAGAAAAAAGATGTAAACAAAAAGAATAATACACAAAACCAAGAAGTCCCACAATCACAGATGTATTTATAAAGAAAACCTTTTTTATAAATGGATGTTTAATCACATTAAAAAAGAAGGGAAATTAATGCAAAAAGTTAAAGCTACAATTCGCATTGAAAACGTTGTTGCCTCTGCAACACTAAATCAAAAAGTCGATTTAAACGCAGTAGTGAAAGGTTATCCAGATGTCGAATATCGTCCAGAACAGTTTCCCGGATTAGTTTTCAGGCTAAAGAGACCTAAAACAGCTACGTTGATATTCAACTCAGGAAAAATGGTTTGCACTGGCGCAAAATCAGAAAAAGAATCCCGTCGAGCTGTTATGAAAGTAGTTAAAGAGCTGAAAAAAGGCGGAATCATAATCATAAGCAAACCAGAGTTAAAGATTCAAAACATTGTTGCATCAGCAAGTCTAGGTGGAATGATTGATCTAGAAAAAGCTGCGTATACTCTTGAGAAAACGATGTATGAACCTGAGCAATTCCCAGGGCTTATTTATAGAATGGCTGTACCTAAAGTAGTGATTTTATTATTCGCTAGTGGAAAACTTGTCTGCACAGGAGCCAAACAGGAACAAGATGTTTTCGATTCAGTTGAAAAACTACATAAATTATTAGAAGAAAAAGAATTAATATTTTATGAAGAGTAGCGATAATAAATTTAAAGAAATCTTAAATCACAGAAAAAAAACATATCATAATCTTTTTCCAGAAATAAAGTTCTATTTTTCTCCAATTCCAAACGAGTTTACTAAAATAAGATTTTCTAAAAATTTATGATTTTTTTGAAACTTGATAAATTTTGTTTAGTTCAGGAATTAAACAAGTAGTTCTTGGGAGTTCATTCTTTACAATTTCGGCAAATTTCTTCTGATAAGCTACAGAATTTGCATGATAAGGAACAGCTACGTAAGGTTTTGTCAACCGTGCAATCTCAAAACCAGTTTCAGGTGAAGTTCCCGGTGCTATTCCTACAGTGCAAAAAACAACATCAAACTTTTCTTTTGCAGCTATTTGTTCCATTTCTTCAAATGGTAAACTGTCTGCTGTATGAAAAACTTTGACGCCATTCTCGCTAGTTATAATATAGGTTACTGGGTCAGAAGCAGGATGATTACACTTCTGTGCTTTTATCAACACTTTTCCCAGAAGAATTTCTGATCCAGAATTGATTTCCGTGAGATTATCTGGTGGAATTAGGTGTTGTAATCGTTTTGTAGAAGCTGGATCAGCAATTATTTGACAGTCGGTGTTTTTCTGAATTTCTTTAACTAGTCTTTGGTCTAAATGATCATAATGCTCATGAGTTATCAGAACAGCATCAGCATTGGGAAAACTTCGTGATCGTATATCAACTGGATCTATTATCAGGGTTTTAGAAGGAGTCTTAATTAAAACTCCTGCATAATGATTAAACCAAACAAAAAGAATCGCATTTTCTTCTGGATTATTTTCTATAGGCACAGCTAAATCCACCTAACTGTATTAGTTATTATTTAATTTAAAGAGTTTTTTATTAAAAAAATCTATACTAAAATTGATCCCAATTTGTTAGGTTTATGGATTAATTCTATGCAAAGGATAAACAATATAATAGAAGTAGGATGATAATAGATCAATTTGATAATGCTTAATAGCTGCAATTTATTTTCATTTCCATGGAAATTGAGTGATATTTTATGGTAGATATTTGGCTTCCTTACGGAGAAAGTGATCTTTGTGTAAGAGTTCCTGCACGGAATTTTTTAGGATCAATTGAACCCAAAGAAATATATGGTGTTTCAGATTCTAATGCAGAAATTAAAAGAGCACTCAATAAACCAATAGGATCTAAGAGATTATCTGAAATTACTCAAAAAGGACAGAAAGTGGCAATTGTTGTAGATGATGTCACAAGAGATGCTCCAAGTGAATTGATGATTCTTCCAGTTTTGGAAGAATTAAACTCTATTGGAATACCAGATGAGGATATTACAATAATTTTTGGGTGTGGAACGCATAGAGTTGTTAAACCTGAAGAAGCAATTAAGTTGCTTGGAAAAGAAGTTATTAATCGAGTAAAAACTATAAGTCATGATTGCAAATCTGAAGATTTAGTTTATATTGGAAAAACTAAATCTCACGGAACAAAAGTTAGAGTTAATCGTATTTTTGCTGAAGCTGATTTGAAGATTCTTATTGGTGATGTAGGATTTCATTATTATGCGGGTTATGGTGGTGGACGGAAAAGTGTTATGCCTGCAATTTCCTGCGCTGATACTATTCAACATAACCATGCTATGTTATTAAATTCAAAAGCTCGGACAGGAATTCTTGAGGGAAATCCGGTTCATGAGGATATGACTGAGGGTGCAAAGCTTGTTGGTGTAGATTTCATATTGAATGTAGTCATGAATAATAAAGGAAAAATTGTAAAAGCTTTTGCTGGTGATTTGGAGAAAGCTTTCAATGAAGCAGTAAAACTAGTTGATAATTTATATCGAGTAGTTGTAGATCGTAGAGCTGACATTGTTGTTGTTAGTGCTGGCGGACATCCTGGTGATATCGATCTTTATCAAGCGTATAAAGGATTAGATAATGCTCTAGAGGTAGTTAAGAGAAATGGGGTTGTTGTTTTAGTGGCTGAGTGTCCGGAGGGACATGGTCATCAAGTGTTTTATGAGTGGATGATACGTTTTGGAGATTTAAAAAAGGTTGAACGTGAAGTCAAACGTCATTTTATAATGGGAGGACACAAAGCATATTACTTATTGAAAGCGTTAAAAAATCATACAATTATTTTGGTTTCTTCGCTTCCTGATTATTACGCATCAGATGTTTTTAAATTTAAAACTTCCAAAGCAGTTAATGATGCTTTTAAGGAAGCATTAAAAATATCTGGATCATCATCTAAAGTCTGGGTAATACCTCATGGAAATCATACGTTACCCATAGTAAAAACTCAAAAGTAAAAATACGCGTAAAGATGATAAAAAATCTAAATATTCCTAATTTAAGCGTAAACTTTAAGTTTTATTTAGAAAGTTCGATTACAGAGAGAAAAAGATGCAACACTCCATTAAGCTACGCAAATTTCATCCCGATGATCTACAGACTGTAATGAAGATTAATCAGATTTGTCTTCCTGAAAATTATACTGACATGTTCTTTATGGATTTGTATCGCCGATTTCCTGAAACATATATAATAGCAGAGGAAGAGGGAAAAATCATCGGTTATATAATGTGTCGTATTGAAGTGGGATTATCAAATTTTGGATTTAGTGGCTTAATTCGAAAAGGGCATGTTGTTTCAATCGCCGTTTTGCCAAATGGACGCCGAAAGGGTATAGCCCAAGGATTAATGGAGAAAGCAATAAAGGGAATGCTGCATTATAAAGCAAAACAGTGTTATTTAGAAGTTAGAGCAACAAATCATGCTGGTGTGGGATTATATAAAAAGCTGGATTTTGAAATAAGTCGAACAAGTCACGGATACTATTCTGATGGTGAAGACGCTAATATTATGAGCAAAAAACTTTAATTTCAATTCCAAAATTATTGTTTTAGTTTTTTTAACTCATCCTTCAGAAGTTTTATTTGCTTTTTAAGCATTTCATTTTCTTTTTGCAAATTATTAATTTTCATAAAAGTTTCGTGTTCTCTTTTATTTTTCTTTTCGCTATCAATAATTTCTTCGTCAACCCAATGTGGTGTTGTATTACTACCCATACCCATTATTATACCTCAAAAGAAAAACCGATTTGATTAATTTAAAGATGAGCAAACATGAAAAAACCAGAATTATTTGTATGATTGATTAAAATACTTCCTAAAAACATAGTTATCAATTATTATCGCTAATAGTGGACGTGTAATGAAAAGTAAAGAAATCATTATTGGTCAGAAAAAAAATATTGCACTTGTTGCTCATGATAATAAAAAAGCAAATCTGCTCGAATGGGTTAGATTCAACAAAGATACTTTATTAAAACATAAATTATTTGCTACTGGCACTACTGGTAAATTGCTTGAAGCAGAACTCGATACAAATATTATTATTTTTGAGAGTGGCCCCCTTGGAGGAGATCAGCAGGTTGGATCGCGCATTAGTGAAGGAAAAATCGATTTTTTAATATTTTTCTGGGATCCTTTAGAATCTCAATCACATGATCCAGATGTGAAAGCTCTCCTACGTATGGCTGTTGTTTGGAATATACCTACTGCGTGTAATAGAGCATCAGCTGATTTTCTTATTTCTTCACCGTTAATGAACCAAAAGTATACACGAAAGCTTCCAAATTATAATTACTATAGAGAAAGATTTAATAAAAATTAAAAATCTTCGATATAAAAATAAAGTATAAAATAATATTTCTTTGAGGAAAGTTGAAAAAAATAATTATTAATTTTAACTAAATTAATTGTTAGTTATTCTACCTTTGTTATAAGGAATAAATTCTCTGATTTGTTCAAAGGATGTTTTTAAAATTTTTTCTTTTAAATTTTTAGGAATTTTTACAATCAAAGATTGCATAGTAATTTTAAGTATCTCTTTTCCTTTCACATCTCCTGGAATTAAAATCACGTAATAGTTTGTAAGAGCTTTAATCGAAGAAACAGGGCCTCCAATAAAAGTCAAATCAGGATCTGAATTAATTAGACCAATAGCTAGTTTAAGTGGAACATTTCGTACCCAATTCCGTTTTCCATGAACTACAAAAGCACCTCTTGGAACATATTCACCTGAAGGACCACTTTTGCTTAATTGATCAGGTTTAATCCAATAAACATCTGCAGTTCCAGCTCCTTCACGCCAAGCACGAGATAGAGCTGCTGCAAACTCACTTGCTTCAGATAAACTTTTTTCGCTTGCTATTTTTTCTTTGACTTTTATTACTACAAATGGGGCACCAGTTATATCTGCGTGAAAAACAGGATCTTGTGGATCTGTATATTTTTTTATTAATACTTCATTACTAACAGAGTCTTTCCCAGCAACCACTAAAAAATTATCAGAAGTTCGAAACCATCGAAATTTTTCATACCATTTTTTGCTTTTAATTTTAGTTTTTTCTAATTCACTTAAAATTTGCTCTGGTTTTTCTTCATCAATATCTATTATTAGTTTTAATTTTTGTTTCAAATCTTCATGTCTTTTTAAAGAAATTTTTAACGCCGTAGACGCTCCGTCAGATTTTTGTTTAGCTTTTTTGCTTAGATCATAATATTTTGCTGCATTCTCGAAAATGTTTTTTCGCAGGTTTAAAGTAAATTGTATGCCTTTGATATTCATGTTTGCTAATAAATTTCTTGAATCAAATGTTTCAACTAAGTTTGCTGGTGTTTTTCCTTCCATTTTTGCATTCATAACTTCATTAAAAAGTGTTGTCCAGTTTTTACCCGCTCTGTTATTAATTGAAAAAATTTTCAGTAAAATCTGTAATTCATTAGAATGGGTATATATTGTATCTCCAAAAGTTTTATTTTGAGTAATATTCTTTTTTTGTTCTTCTAATACTTGTTTTTGTTCATCAATTATTCGTTCTAATTGTCGAAGCTTTTTTGATAGTTTATCGGTTTTTCCTCCAGATGTTGCTTTTTTTTGTGCAGTATCTCTGAGGTAGAATTTGTCTACAGCTTCATTAAAATTTTTTAAAGGTTTGAACTTGTATTTTTCATATCGTTTTAGTTTTATTGGTATTACATCAATTATGTTGTTATTTTCATCCATGATTAAGCTCGGATGGGTTTTAAGATTTTTTATTGAATATAAAACATCTTGCAGAGAATCAAAGATTGCTTGAAAGTCTGAATTAGTAAGGTTTTCACAAAGTTTTGTTTTTTCAATATTTGCTCTCGAAAGAATTTCTTCAGAGTATACTCCTCCTACACCTAAAAGTCTAGCAAGAGCTCTAACGATTTCTATTTTCCCTTTTTCATTTAAGCCCTGTTTTAATTCTTCTTTTTTTATTGTGAATGGATTTTTGCTAGTTGAGGGGGGAAATTGGTAGACTTCATTGCGGAGAATATTTCTATCACGCATTTTTTTGAAAATCATAGCTTGCAAAATTTTATCTTTTCCATCAGTTAGAATTATATTTCCTTCTCCAAAAAGTTCTAGAACTAGTTTCCAGTTTCCAACTTTTTTTCGCAGATATAGAAGCACAATTCGTTCAAACGCGAATTGTTCTATTTTATCTATCCATGCACCACTTAGATGTTTTCTTAATGCCATACAAAATCCTGGAGGATTTTTTGGAGGTGTGAGAACGTAGGAAGTTAAATGAATACGTTTTCCTGCTTCCATTACAAGTCTAATTTGGGGATTGTCTTTTTTATGAATTTTTAGAACTATTGTACTTTTATCATATTGGTATATTTTATTAATTCTAGAATTGGCAATTATATCTTCTAACTCTCGAACTATTATCGCAATATCAACGCTTGAAAAACCTTTTTTTTCCAAAAAAATAACCCCTTATGTTAGTTTCTATCATTATTCGTAATATAATATTGATTCTTTTATTTTAGATATCAACTGATATTCATACTAATAAAAGAAGCATCAAAGAAGTAATCATAATTTCAAGCAATTATTGAACAGAAATTCGTTATATGAAGTTAATAAGTAGATTTTAAGCAAGTATGAAGCAATAAACTTATTTTTTTCTATATTAATTTATCAAAACAAATAATATTTTTTAGATTTGAAAAATTAACATAATTCTTAACTAAAAGATCTAGATAATTGTATTAAATTATAGATTGAAGTTTTTGTGGAAATGGGATTAATCTATGGAAGATACTAAGAAAACCATCAAGATTCATAAACCAGATTTGGATGAAAAAGTTTTCTTTTTTGGAATGGGAGTAACTATTAGTGTTCCACTTACACTTTTTGTATACCAATACACTGACTTGTTATTGATCGGTTTTGATTCTTTTCTAATTGCGTTCTTTTCGCGTGTAATCTTTGCTCCTTTTGTCGAAGAATTTACAAAATCCTATCCCCTATTTTATCGTCACGGAGAAACTGAAAGAGCAATTTTCGATTTGTCCTTAATTGTTGGATTGGGATTTGGAATTGTAGAATTTCTTACATATATCTACGTTTTAAATGTTCCACTTATTTTCAGAATACCGGGTATTCTTTTTCATCCCGCAAGCACAGCAATCATAGGATATGGAATTGCTAAAAAACGACCCTTACCTTGCTATTTAATAGCAGTTATGTTGCACTTAGCAAATAATTACATTTCTTTAACAGATCCTAATCCTTTAATCGGATCAACCTTAGTTGTTTCAATAACCGTTTTTATTGCTTGGTGGCTAAGAAATAAAACAAAAGATAATGTTCTAATCACATAAAAAAAGTCTATAATAGAGCTATATTGAATCAATTCAACAGTCGTTTATACCCTGAAATAATTGCCATAATACTTAAGTAATAAACTTGTAATTTAAACTTGAAACGTAAAGTTTATGGATTGATATTCTATGAACACTTTAACATTTATCTATATTATAAGAATAGGTTTAGGAATAATTGCGGGAATACTAAGTGGTTACGCAAGCACATTTATGGATCCTAACGAGTTAACAACTTTTCTGAATGGTTTAACGATAGCTCTAGCAATTTATCTAATATCATACTATCTGATAAAGGGCAAATTTTATAATAAAGTTGAAAAACAATCAAAAATCATGACAATGGGAATAGGAATATTCTTTATTTCTTGGATAGTTTTTCTAGTATTAACATATACTATCTTAAGTATATAACTTGCAAAAATAATCACTTATTCTTCTTAGGATAAAAATTAACTATTGTTGCTTGGTTTTTATCATTTCTTACAGTTTCTATCGGTATTTTTTCTTCTTTTTTCTTCGTTACAACAGGATTAGAATTATTCATTTTAATGATAACACGCATACACCCAGCCCAAGCTGAAAAATAACCCCTATCATAATCTGCATGAAGTCCATTTCTAGTATGTTCTAAAAATTCTCGACGATATTTATGAAGAGTAGGAGTATCAGTAAAGTCAAATTTTGAAAAAAACGAGTAACCATCATTTATGTTTTTCTGTGAAAGATACATCCCATAAAGAGCTTGGTAGTATCCACGATTCCATTCAGTCTTTTGCATTTTTATGCTAATTCTTTCTAATTCCCTTAGACCTTCTGTAAATTTCCTTTTGACTATAAGTTGAAAATATCTTGTGACTAAAGTCTTTGGCATTGGCATGTAATTGTTAACCACGTTTTTTACTTAATTTTTCTTCTTCAGATACATCTTCTATACCATGCTCAGTTACTTTAAATATTTCCTCTGCTTCAGGCAGATATGGACTTGAGACTACTCTAGCGATTCTCACAGGACCTCTTGAGGCGCGTCTCAGAAAAATACGTATATTACTTGTATGTCCTACTATATTGCCTCCAATTGGATGAAGAGCGTTTCCAAAGAAGACATCTGGTTTAGCCATAACTTGGTTAGTAACTACGGCTACTGTATTAAAAGCTCTTGCTAGGGCTATAAGTTTGTGCATGTGTTTGTTGAGTCTTTGTTGTCTGGGTGCAAGCATTTCTCGGCCAATATATTCACTTCTAAAATGGGCGGTTAAAGAGTCTACTATAATGATTTTTATGTTGTTTTCTTTAATGATTTCATCCGCATTTTCTAAAAGAAACATTTGATGATCAGAGGTATAAGCTTCCGCATATATGATTTTTTTTACAACTTCTTCGGGTTCAAGGCCTACATGTTTTGACATTTGCACAATTCTTTCAAGTCTGAAAGTGTTTTCAGTGTCAACATAGAGTGCAGCACCGTCAAGGCCTCCACGTTCTTTAGGTAACTGTACATTAACGCATAACTGGTGACATATTTGGCTTTTTCCACTGCCATATTCTCCATAAAACTCTGTTATGGTTTGTGTTTCCAAACCACCAGCAATCATAGCATCAATAGCTTTACTTCCAGTTGTTAATCTGAGGATATCTTTACTCTTTTTTAACAGTTCATCAGCTCTGATAAAATTTACACCAATAACTGATCGAGCTGCTTCAATAATTGAAAAAGCCTTTTTTTGACCTACACCAGCCGGTTCAAGTTCACGTGAAGTTGCCATTGCAACAGATTCAACAGTATGATATCCAAGAGTACGCAGTTTCTTGGAAGTGGCTGGCCCAACACCTGGTAGATCTTCAATAAATTTATATTTAGTTTCTTTTTCTTCTTCAGCCGCGGGTTGTTCAACGTCTTCTTGCTGTTCAACATCTTCTTCTGACATCTCTTTTCACTTGTGATCAGTTACAAAAAGCACTATTTAAAACAAGCGAATAAGCAGATCATTTAGTATGTAGAGAGTTGAATAAAAGTAGGATTAATGTGAACTACAAATAATGAATTTTTAATATTATTTATAACTTCAAAAGTTTTAATATCAAATCGCAACACTCGATAAAAAAGTGAGTGTTCAAATGTCAAACAGTTTAAAAGGAAAAATTGCATTTTCCGGTTTTACAGTATTAGCAATAGGAGTAGGTCTATTACTTTTCACATTCTTTAGCGCTTATGGATTCCTTACGACTGGAATATCTCCAATATCAACCCAAGATTTAATTCAGACTTTTGGTGAAGCTCTTGGTCCATTAATAGCAGCAGCTATACAAGTAATGTTCTTAGGAGTAATGGGGTGGATTGGTTCATTAATAACTCTAAGAGGAGTAGCTATTGTAACTAACATTACAAAGACACCTCCAATAATTCTACAAAAGCCACCGATTGAAAAAGTAAAACCACAACAACCTCAAAAAACTAAGCTAAAACAGAAAAAAGAACCAGTAATAAACGATCCAGAAATGATAATAATTCCTCTTGAAAAAGTGGAACAAAAACCTCAATCTAGAAAAAGGATAAAACGATCAAAATAAGATCGTTTTCATTAATTTTTAGAAGGAACTATGATGAAAGTACCTATTCGAATGTTAGGAATAGCTACATCCGTATTTTGGGTACTTCTCATAACTTTCATCATTCTGGCAGCATACTCTGTGACTGATTTAAGATTCGATATAGATGAACCAGAGTTGAGAGTTGATCCAGATGGACAATTAATTTTCAACTTGCCTTTAAATATCGATAATGGGGGATATTATAGCTTAAGAGAATTTCATATCACCACATTATTCTCCAACGCGGAAGGCTTAGAAATTTCCTGGGCACATACACTTGTTCCAGTTATTCCAAGCGGTGAAATAACAAGAATAAACCATAATGTACCACTAAACATAGAGGAGATCTATCAAAATGATGATAATTATCTTTTCGAAGATAACGACCTTCAGGTTTCCTTATCTGTTGGATTAAATTTTGCTGAAGTTCTTCCATCACAGATTTCAACAAATTTTACTTTTCCTTGGGGTGCCCCTTTTAGCAATTTTAACCTAGGTCAACCAAGCATAAACATGTTTAATCTTACACACAGCATAATATCAGTTCCAATGAGTTATGATAATCATGCTTTCTACGATGTAATGGGCAGTATCGATGTTGGATTATACGACGATGGATATTCATTATTAAGTGAAACTCAAGAATTAATCAACACACCGCAACAATCCGCCTATAGCGAAAACATGGAATTAATTGTATCCAATAATAGTTCTTTAGATAATATCCAAGATGGATACTTCAACATCTATTTTTCAACATTAATGTTTGAACACGGACCATTGGTGATCCCTTATGGTTGAACAAAATAAAAATAGCAAAAACACAATCAAAGAGATTACATATCGAGTGTTAAAAGCCAGCTTAAAAGCTATACTAATCTATGTTATTTATGTGCTTGTTTCTCCGATGTTAGTACCTCTTGCTGAATTGGTACCAGATCTTATGAGTTCAATTGAATCTTTTGCACTTATTTTTGTTGCTTTAATGTTTCTTAGCGATTTAACACAAGATACGATTTTTCAATATTTCTTTAATACCGCACGGCAAATCTACATAATTGGCTATTTGCTTCTCTCAATGGGCAATGGAGTAATGAGTCTAAGTTATGATAATCTTAGTTTAACAGTAAACCTGACAATATTTTATGGAATTGCAGTTCTACTTAGTTTATTGGGACTTGCAAGATCGATTTTGCAAGCTATTGACTATATGGGTAAAAAAGCTGAAAATGAAATCAGTTTTCAACCTATCCAGAAAATATAGTTTATCAAACATAACAAGCTTTGTTAGTTCTCTGTTTAAGGTATGCGCCTAATATTTTAATGTATAAACAACATATTATAAATTATCAGATGGACATCGACATGAAGCTTTCTTTGATTAGTGCAAATCCTAATTCTGGAATAGATGATAGAGAAGTAAAGAAATCAATCGCTGCTTTTCCACCGTTAAGTTTGCTATATCTTGCAAGTGTTCTAATAAAGGAAAGCTTTGAAGTTTCAGTTCTTGATCAACCTGGACAAGGTTTTAGTTTCAATCAAACAATAAATTGGATTAAAAAAGAAGACCCAGACATTTTAGGTTTTTCTACCCTAACCAGTTCTGGCCGTAATTCAGCAATAATCAGTGAAAAAGCTAAAGAAAATAACCCAAATTTAATTGTAATTTTTGGAAATCACCATGCTACATTTAATGCGAATCGAATTCTAAGAAAATATCAATCAGTTGATATTATCGTTAGAGGAGAAGGGGAAAAAACTATCGTAAAACTTGCCCATTGTCTTCAAAATAACGGAGATCTTAAATATATTCGGGGAATAAGTTTTAGAAAAAATGAAGAAATCATTTCAACTCTTGATCAGGAACTAATTGATGATTTAGATTTATTACCTTTTCCTGATAGAGATCTAATAAAAGTGGATTATCATTGTATTATTGCTGGAGCAAACATTGCACCAAAGAAATTTACTAGCTTAATTACATCCAGAGGTTGTGTTTATGATTGTCGCTTTTGCAGTTGTAAAAAACTTGCTAATAAAAAATGGCGATTTAGAACAGCTAAAAATACTTTAGATGAACTTCAATTAATTGCAAATGAAGGATACAAACAAGTAATTTTTGTTGATGACAGTTTTACTATGAATCCAAAAAGAGTCGAAGAAATATGCAGTGGTATTAGAAACGAGAAAATGGATATTGAATGGATTTGTGAAGGAAGAGTCGATAATTGCTCATATGATATGCTAAGAGTTATGGCAAAAGCAGGGTGCAAAGTGATGTATTTTGGAATTGAAAATGCAAATCAAAGAATTCTGGATTATTATAAAAAACGAATTACTCCTAAACAATCTGAAGAAGCAGTAAAAAAAGCTAGGAAAGCAAAAATTGATGTTATTATTGGCTCATTTATCTTAGGAGCACCTAATGAAACTTTGGAAGAAATGATAAATACAATTAATTTTTCAAATAAAATTCCAATAGATATTCCACAGTTTAACATATTAGGTGCACATCCTGGGAACGATATTTGGTCCGAATTTGTTTCAAAGGGATATATAGATGTAGAAAAACATTGGGAGTCAGGTGTAGCAGTTTGTGAAGTATATCCAGAAGCAAAGGTATCCAAACAGGAAATTATGAATCTTATGCAGCTTGAGTTCTTTAAAAGATTTTACAGTCCAACTTTTTTATTAGATCAAGCAGCGAAAACGATGAGAAGCTCTTATCGTATTAATACAATACTTAATAACATAGCGCGTATAAATCAAATCAGAAAAACGGTGAGACAGGTAGCTTAAAGATTTCTAACTACTAAAATAATCACAATAAATATTAATTTATAAAAATACGTGAATGATTTTAATGAAGTTTGAAACTCGTTTGAAAGGGGTAATACCCAGAACGCATAATGTAAAAAGTTTTAGATTTCCCAGACCAGCCAAACTAAAGTATCTTCCAGGACAGTTCTTTTTTATTACCATAAAAGATAAAGGAAAAGAATTAACAAAACATTTTAGTTTTTCAAGTAGTCCGACAGAAAAAAACTATATTGAATTTACTAAAAAATTGTCAGATAGCGAGTTCTCAAATATTCTAAATAAAATTGTTGTAAATGATTGGGTAAAAATAGATGCGCCTTATGGAAAGTTCACGCTTAGTAGTGAATATAAAAAAATTGTTTTATTAGCTGGAGGGATTGGAATTACTCCCTTTAGAAGTATTTGTAGATATTGTACTGATAAACAATTGAAAATAAAAATTACTCTGATTTATGGTAATCTTGCTGAAAAAGATATTGTTTTTATGAAAGAATTTGAAGAAATGGAAAAACAAAATAAATATCTAAAAAATGTTTTCACGATTAATGAGGCTACTGATACTTGGAAAGGATATACAGGATTTATAGATCGCAAAATGATAAAAAAAGAGGTGTACGATTACAAAGAAACATTGTTTTATTTATGTGGTCCACCTGGAATGGTAAAAGCAATGGAAGGAATTATTAGCCAGCTTGAAATATCAAGGGATCAGATTAGAGTAGAATATTTTACAGGTTATTTGTAAATTAAATGTAATTGAATAAATAGTAACTTTTATCGTAGTTCGCAAATCTTTTATTTTTGTATTGATTTTTTGCATATGTTAAAAGGTTAAGGATAAAATCGTCTAGTTGTTCTAGGAAAAGGTATTGAATCAATAATATTATCTAAATCAAGCATCCAAACCAATAATCTCTCTAATCCTAATCCAAAACCGACATGAGGTACTGTCCCATATCTTCTAAGGTCTATATACCAAGAATAATCCTCAACATTCAATCCTAAAGTTTTCATTCTGTTGATTAAAAGTTCTTTGTCATCTTCTCTTGCACCACCGGTAGAAAT
>Ga0255454_1016_pt1 | contig 14689 bp, 14 predicted proteins | sample ANMaggQBNCT01K10_FD_182653 | JGI IMG/M metagenome (GOLD analysis project Ga0255454, IMG submission 182653) | Sediment cell enrichment communities from methane seep in Santa Monica Basin, California, United Staets - ANME aggregate JGI... | ecosystem: Environmental > Aquatic > Marine > Cold seeps >... | reverse complement strand
TAGAATTTAGAAAATAGAAAAGTATTTTTTTAATAAAATTTAATGCAAAAACCACAGCTCAGATGGAATCAAATCTACCCTATAAATTAAAACAACGAGTATGACAAAGTGAATAAAAAGTATCAGGTGTTGGACCCACTATGATTTCCTCTTTTTTGTTTATTTTTTCGATTTTCTCTCTGCCAATTCTTCTTCTATTGATTTTACCTTTTCCTGCATCATTCTAATGTGTTGTTTAAGCTGTTTTCTTTGATGCTCTAGTTCTTCAATATTTCTTGTTTTTCTGGTTTCTTCTTTAAGGAACGCTGTGAAGGGACTGGGCATGATGGGTGTGGAAGTTTTTGTTGATTTTACGTTTAATACGTCCCTTGTGAATTCTTGAAAAAGAGAATTCATATTTTTTGCGATTTCGCTTTGTTTTACAATGGCATTTCTTAGGATGATTTTACCTTTTTCAGTTAATCTATATTTTTTTATTTTTCTATTGTTTTGTTTCTGCCATTCGCCTTTGATGTACTCTGTTTTTTCTAGATCTTTTAGGATGGGATAAACGCCGCCAGGAGTGGGTTTGTAAAAGCCTCCGGTTCTGTTTTTGATTTCTTTCATGATTTCGTATCCATGGGATGACTTATTGTTGAGGAGCATAAGTACAGCTACACGTATGTAGCCTTTTTTTGCTTCTTTCATCCAGTTTGTAGTTGTTTTATCTTCAGAGTCTGGAAACATGTGATTTTCAAACCAATAGCGTCGCTAAGTAGTATAACATATTCTATTGCGATACATTTATATTTTGTTGCTATATATCGGACTGTAATATATCTGAATTAAGGTGATTTCAATAACAAACGAATTCATGATTAAAATTCAAGGCTTGACAAAGAATTTCGGAAAATTTACAGCCGTCGACAATATCTCCTTTAATGTGAAAAAAGGCGAGGTTTTTGGGTTACTTGGTCCCAACGGCGCAGGCAAAACTACAACTTTGCGTTTGTTATCCACTCTAGCAAGACCCTCTAGCGGAACCGCTACAATTAGTGGCTATGACATAGTCAAGAATGACAATGAAGTCCGAAAACTAATTGGCATTGTATCCGAAAAAATGATACTGTACGATCGTTTAACAGCTAAAGAGAACCTCTGGTTTTTTGGAAGTCTTTTTAATATTCCCAAAGATGTCTTAACAAAAAGAATTAACGACCTTTTAGAGTTGGTTCAACTTACAAAATGGAAGAATGCACAAGTAGGTACGTTTTCGACAGGTATGCGCCAAAGAATGAACGTAATACGCGCATTACTAAACGTCCCCCAAATACTATTCCTAGATGAACCAACACTTGGATTAGATCCACAGTCATCGGTTGAGATTAGAGAGTTTATTAAAAAAATTAACCGCGAAAACAACACCACTATTATTATAACAACCCACATGATGGTTGATGCAGATTTATTATGTGACCGAATAGCCATCATCGATCAAGGAAAAATTGTAGCCCTTGACACTTCAACGAATTTGAAAAAATTAATTTCAGGAGAGGATACTACGATATTAAATTTGAATATTGCAAATCTAACACCTGGACTTATCAAAACCGTCCGAGCACTAGAATGTGTTGACTCAGTTACACAAGAAAATTCTACCCATGCAAAAATTCTTGTTCATGGAACTGAAGCTTTTGATTCTGTTATAGATGCAATAAGAATGAAAAATGGAAAAATTAATTCCATGGAAAACCTTCAACCTACACTTGAAGATGTTTTCTTGCACATAACTGGACATCAAGTGCGTGATAGTGCTAATCAGAAGATACAGCTGGAAAATCATGGACCTTTCGCTAGACAACAAAGGAGAGTAAGGTGAGTTATATGGGCGCTAAAACTCTTTTATCACATAGTTTAAGGATTGCTTGGAAAGATTTAATGGAGTTGTTCAGGAATAGGCTAGGTCTAGTTTTGCTTATCGTAATGCCGCTGTTCATGATGGTCATGGTTGGTTTTATCTATCCATCTAACGGTAATGTCATAAGTGATATGCCTGTTGCCTTGGTTAACGAGGATGTAGGCTTTGAAAATTCTTTTCTTCCAAGCCAAACATTCATTCTGGGTTTAAAACAAGTGAACGACCAGACACACATGTTGGTTCTTTCCAACGCTTCAAGCATGGTTGACATTAAAGATATGATTCAGAGAGGTGATTTGCAAGGTGGTATAGTAATACCAAGTAATTTCTCTGAAAGCCTCATGAATGGCGAACAGGGTACCATAATTATTGTAACTGATCAGTCTAATCCCCAAATTTCGGCTACCATCCAAGCGACTTTGTCGGCAGTTTTCAACGAAATGGGTACTATGTTAGCTCAACAAAACGTTCAGATGCTTAATCCAACGATTAATGCAAACAATTCTCTGGCAATTGTGAAACCCTACAATGTTCAGACCGAAGGGGTTGTTTCTGGAAATCCTAGTTACTTTGATTTCATCGCGCCAGGGATAATGGCAATGACTGTTATGATGAGCGTTATGACAGGACTTCCAGTTGCTATTTCTCAAGAGAAAGAAATCGGTACTATGGATGGTATGATGGTTGCACCCATCAATAGGTTGTCTATTATACTTGGGAAAACCCTGGGTCAGACTATTCGAGGTCTTATCCAAGGTGTAATCATACTTGTTTTAGCTGTAGGTTTATTTGGTGTCACAATCCAAGGGAGTATTTTTCTGGTGTTTGGTCTGCTTTTATTGGGTGTTTTTTCTTTTGTTGGTCTAGGTATTGTGATAACTTCATTTACAAAAGACCAAGAGACAGCACAGATGCTTATGATGACGTTGATGTTCCCGATGATGTTTCTTAGTGGTGTATTTTTCCCGATACAACAGATGCCATGGTATATGCAGGGGATTTCTAATTTCTTACCTCTTACTTACGCTTCTAACGCGCTTAGGAAGGTTATGGTATTGGGGGCTGGTATACCTGCAATATCTACTGAGTTGATTGTATTGATTGTGTTTGGTACAGTTATGACGGCTATTGCTGTGCCAGTGTTCAGAAGAATGATGACAAGGTAAACTGACAAAATGATAAACATGAATTGGAAAATACATAAGACCCAATTTGAGTACTCTATGTTCCAAGTGTCCTTTTTTTCAATTAGTACCAAGACTTAGACGTAAAAATGCGCGAAAAAAATGTCGCGTAGAACCAGCTAGAGTGCTTCGTATCTACAAATGCAAAGATTTTCCAAAAAATCTGAACCTTACAATCTAAATTAGGGTTAGAAAAATTAGTATAAGAAAAAAAATTACGGTTAATCCGACATGGTCTAAACCAAAAGAAGGTGGGTTATAACCAAGAAGTATTTTACTTGATTATATTTTCTAATTTATATTTTCCAACTAGTAAAAATTTTATAAAATCAATTCTATTTCAGAAAATGTTTAGAATTTAATAATTTCTACTAATTTGCACAATATTAGAATTTAGAAATTAGAAAATTAGTGTAACTTTTGGTGTTCACAACAGCAAGATTTCATTTCATCAATATCGTAAAATGTTTTTATGAATGCATCTAAATGGACTTCCAAACTTTTTATCCCTTTTTGTGTTAGAGTGTAGCTTTTGTTATCGTCTATTGTGAGAAGCTCTTTTTCTTTCATACTTTTTAGAACCGGATATATTGTGCCTGGGCTTGGTTTTTTTCCTCTTCTTTTTTCTAGTTCAGTGGCTATTTCGGCTCCGGTTCTGCTTTTTTTGTTAACTAGCCAAAGTATGAGGAAATGTAGGAATCCTTTTGATTTGCAATGTTCCATACTGCTTTATTATCGGTTAATCGATATTAAAGTTTTTTGAAATGTTTGTCGGTTTACCGATACTTTTTTATATGCCGATATTGGTTATCCAATATCGTAAAACCGATATTAGTATTGGAGGTGAAGATATGCATCATGGAGAAGAAGACATGTGTTGTTCCTCTTATCACGGAAGACACTTTCCGACAAAGGAAGAAAAGATTAAGAAATTAACAGAATACAAAAACTGGCTAGATAACGAAAGCAAAGGTGTCTCAGAGGCTATAGCAGAATTGAATTCAAAATAGTTTTCCCTTTTTGCTTTGAACTGCTATCTAAAATACCGTATTTTTATCTCTTATTTTTTTTCTTTTAGACAGAGTGTCATGTTTAAATTATTTTTATTTAGAAATCCTTTGTTTCCACAATCACCAAACATTTAACAAAGAAAGCCCTTTGCATGCGCGCGGGTGCAAACGCAATTGTCAAACAAGTGTAATCTAGTATTATATTTAGACAAAGAACTAATCCAAAAGTCAAAAGATTTAGGCTTTAATCTTAGTAAAACATTCGAGAACCATTTAAAACAGCTAATAATACAATTCACACGCATAAAAACAGAAAATATCTTCAATTTAAAGAACAGCATTATTGGAAAGTGGGCCGAGCCGGAGTTGAACCGGCGACCTTTGGCTCGTAAAGGCACCGTTCTAGCTTTTAAAAATCAAGAAGAAATGCTTGGTAGGTTTAGGGATTTTCAGCTTGTTGATCTTAGAAGAAGCAAAAGGACTGCTTATGAAAAGGTGTGGTGGATCAAGCGAGTTCTAAAGTTCTTGAATAAGAATCCATGTGAGATTTCTCGTGATGATCTTAGGTTGTTTTTGAAATCTCTTGATGGTTATAGTCGATCACATTACAAGAATGCTTTGATGGCTTTGAAAGTTTTCTTTAGAGACTTTCTGCAGAAGCCTGAACTTGTTTCAAGTTTTAAATTTCCACACCGAGTGTTCAAACCAAAGCAGATTGTGACTAAAGAGCAGATTAGAGTGTTCTATGGTGCTCTTGATACAACAAAAGAAAAAGCGTTATTCCTACTTTATGCAACATCAGGTCTACGAAGACAAGAAATACTAACTCTTACACCTGAAGATGTTGATTTCGAAAAGAGAATGATCACACCCAGCAATCATCTGGGTGAAACCAAGAAGTCCTGGGTTAGCTTCTATAACCAAGAAGCAGAACAAGTTCTTAACAAGTATTTGTCAGAGAAGAAAAAGTCCAGAAGTAAGCGATTGTTTCCAATGCAAAGACATGAAGATGTGGAATTATGGAAAACTGCTAAAGAAAAAACAGGAGCAAACATAACACCGCAAAAATTACGACAGTGGTTTTGCCAAGAAATGATAAACCAAGGAACGTCAGAAACATACGTTGATGCCTTTTGTGGAAGAGTGCCAAAATCAGTGCTGGCTAGACACTACACAGATTTCTCTTCAGTGAAACTTTTAAAAATTTATGAAAATACAAGATTTCAAATACTATCTTAGTATCCTCAATATTCAATTTTACAGCCTATCAGCAACGGATAAAGCACACGCAATCCCCAAATTCCCTAAAACTTGATCTCCATAAGTTAATTGAATTTGGGTAGGTGCGTTTCCAAACCATAAAATTGAACTCAATCCAATATCAACAAACCATCCGCGACCTATTCTAGTTGCTGAAGCTGCGTAAAAACTTCCGTTCCTTAGAAACACAATCTCTTGCGTTGCATTATTGTATTTTACACATCTAGAACCAGGCATTCGATTTGGAAGTCCTGCCATGTTGGCATTTCGAATAACACCCAACCCCTTAGGGGTAAATTCAACAAGAATTGGAGCTGAACATGCTCCACTCATTTGTACTACCGACAAAAATGTATTAAGTCCATCAGGACCTGCTTCATTTCGCGGATTTGTATTTCTAGTATAAAAGAATGGATATCCACCAACATTTACAAATATCCATCCATTATCTTTTACAACATTTCCAAATGTACGATAATAGTTACTCCAGTTTCTTCCTGTTGGTACAGGCATGATCTCACCATGTGTGTTAATTATGATTATATTTCTGGGCGGATTTTGCAATAATCCAATTAATGCTCTATATGAAGTGATTGCATGAAAATTTAACCCGCGTCTTGCAATAAAATTACTAATTGCTGTTTGAACAACCCGGTTATTGTCTACAAAATGACTTGGAATATTTCTGATGTTAATTACATATACATCTTGCCAAACTGGCCTAAAATTTGTCTCAAGATATGTTATGGTTCGTTTGGTATTTAGCAAGGCTGTTTCTGCTCTATTTCTATTGGCAACCATTAACGTACGTCTCGATACTGCTGGATGAATTAAATTTCTATAATCCCTCAACTGATCAGCGAGTCGATAGATCTCTGGATTAATCAAGTTAATGTTTTGCCCAACAAGTAACATCCTTTTTAAACTCCATCGGTTAATTTGACGAACTCTACTAACTCCAAATAAAGTTCTATAGGCATTCTTTGAAGCTGAGCTATCTAAAGATAAACGATCTAACAGTGCCTGCTCAATGACGCTACCACACAAAACCATTGTTGCTTTATACGCTCTATTATTAAAACAAGTTCGTGCTTCTCGGAGATCCTTGTTTAAAGTTTTTACTGAATCTCCAGAAATTGCATAATTCATTCTAAACTTAGGCAACTGGATAACCAAGCATACTTCCTCAGAGATTATTGTATGCTTATATGATTTATAATTTCCATTGTTTCCTATTAATCAAGATATTAAAAATCAAGATTTTTATAAAAGTACCAAATTGAAAGTGTTATTTTTTTATTGAAACTTTAATTATCATTCCCATTCTGATTTTGATTTAAGCAAGCTGTATCTTTCCTATATCTTTCTTTACCTCCTTCAGCTGGGAAGAGGAACCATAGTCTTTTGTTTGCTTTGCCAAAAACAGAATAAATCACATTTGAAATGAAGTAAGAAAATGATAAATCTTTTTTTCCACGACTACGTGACCCAAAATCATAGATTCCATAAAAATCTGATTGACATCCAAAAGAACTAACTCTAGGATGGTTTTCTTTCTTCCAAAGTTTAATAAAAATTTTTTGACCCAAAGAAATGTGATTTATATATTTACTATCTTCACCTAGCTCTTCTAGTGTTTGCTTTAGTGTTTCTGACTTTGTTCTTTTGTATTCAAAAGAAAAAATTCCACTAAATACTTCATTTTGTATAATTTTTCCATTATGAACAGCTTTAGCAAATATTTTTTTAAGCTGAGAATTTCGTATTCTGGTTTTAACTTCTATTATTGCCTTTACATTTTCATTTGTAGTTATCACAAAATCTCCCTGGGAAAATAATACCGGTGTTCGATTATCATATACTATAATATCTATTTGTTTTGAAATTGAATATGTACCCCTCTCTGGTGGTCGTCCTACTGTTCGAATTACAAAACCTGTACCTAATGAAAGATTTGAAGGTAAAAATCTTCGAATAACATTCATCAATACAGCTTCTTTGTATCTTCCATCTTCCCCCCAATGAGCTTTACCTATAAGATTTCTAACTCGATTTTTTACCACGTCCAACTCTCTTGTTATTGAAACTTGAAATGCTTCTGGATTAATGCTCATTAATACTTCCTCTTTTGATTGATACTTGCTGGTTCAATTTTATTTATAACTTGTTATATAATTAGAACTGGTTGATTTCATGAGTGAAGAAAAAATTCCCCATAAATTTGAAATAAAAAATCTTGTTAGAGGATTAGGTACTTATTTCCAAGCACGTCCTAATGAAAATCAAAATATTTTCGATCACATATTCAAACAAGTTCGTGAAGGGTGGGCCGAAATTAAGAATCCTGATTATATCCGATCCAAAGAAGGCTACGAAGTTGTTACCACTGTTGAAGCAAAAGGAATATTGATTAAAAAGCGAATTTTTCATCCAAGAGATTTTAAAGGTGCAGATTTCGCACTTTCAAAAAGGTACAGGGACGGATCGTTCGGTGTGACTGTTGTTCAAGTTAAAAGAAATCATGCAAAAAATAATTTCACTTTTGTTGAAACAAAAAACACTAAAGAAATAACTCAATTACGTAATATGTACAATTATTGGGGCAGTAGCTATTATCTACTAATAGATGAAATAATTAATCCACCTAATGATATGTTCATACGAACAAAAGACCTCTGTTCAATAATTCGCAATATAACTTCAACGTCATTAAGAAATGTTACAAGAGTGAATGTACCAAATACCACTGTAAGAAACTATGCTAGAGGTAGTTATGTTTTCTATGATGCCTTTTATAAATGTCGAAGAGGGTCAAGAATAACTTTTGATGCTTTTTCGACTGATTCTTTGGATTATGTTAATCAAACATCGAGAGCGTTAGTAGAAATATTGGCTCAGAAAAGGAATTTCCAAAAAACACTATAATTCCTATAATAGAAAATTTTAAAGGATTTTAACTTTCAATTAATCTTTTTTTTGTACCAGACTAATTGGTTACCTATACTTAGATTTGCTAATGGCGTTTTACATTTTAATCCAATTCTTTCAAGTTTCTGAATTAAATTTTCTCTATATTTCTTTCCTGTATGAAAATTAATCTCTACAATTTCATCTAAATCTAACCGATTATACATTTGGCTAAAAACTATGGATGACCATTCTTTAACTTCTTTTATTCTCATATTATTTAATGTTAGATCATAGGGTTCGATTTCGTCATCTGGAAGTAATAAACCATATTTTGCGCTAAGAATTGTAACCTGATCATAGGTTTTTTTACAATAAGAGTAAGCTTTGCTAAACAAGTCTGAAGGTTGGTACATCTCTGAGGCTTTGCAAGGATATGACTGTTTTCGTTTTGTGCATGAAACTAATCCAAGTGTATTCAATTATATTCTCTTCCAAATTACAGTGTTTTCTTTAAATGTAATTCCTTTTGTTTTATCACATAGATCTTTCACTGAGCATTTGCCACATTTTCTTCCACTACAAAGCTTAGATCCTGTTGTCCAGATTGGTTCATCAAGCTTCCATGGAGAAGTTTTCAATTGCTTGGCAGCATTTCTCCATGCTTCCTCAATCAATCCTCTTAATGGTTCATCCTGAGCACAACCAACAAACTGTTTGCTAAGAAGCTTTAAAACCCCACTATAGATTGTAAACCTGGCTACTTGTTTATCAACTGGAATATCTAGTTCGTTTAGATTTGTTAATTGGAATAGACCTGTTTCTCCCATTACGCGAATGTAAAAATTTGAAAGCTTATTTCCACGCAGGTATGGGAATTCTTTTAATCGGTTCTTTGCTTCAGCAATATCAATTGGTTTAGGTGTAATATTTCTGGGATCCCCATCATATTTTTTTAAAAGAATTTTTGATATTGTCTTCCACGTTTTGGCTCCGTTCTTATGAAATCTTGCTCCAAGTTTTTTAGTGTATGATTCAACTGTTCCCTGACTTACTTCAAGGATTTTTTTCGGAGTAAATCGTTCTGGGTAAAGCTCATACATGCCTCTAGCTTTTTTCCACAGTTTCTCTGCATCAGTCATGTAATCGATGCTAATCACATAGGTCAAGTATAGAGCATGTTCTTTTGTTCCCTCTTTTAGATTTCTTGGTAAAACATATTCAGGCATAGGTGTATTCTTGAAAAAACCTTTCTTGTTATAGAAATGATCGATCAGTCTTTCGCCTATTCTTTGTGCTTTTTTTCCGTCTATTTCAAAATTAATTTCATATTTTCTAACTTTGGACGTACTCATTTTCATACCAGTCCACTAAGTAGTTATACTCGTCTGGGATAGCAGTTTTTTCAGGTCTAATCTTTCCGCCTTCCCTGTAAACATGATAATCGTCCTTTTCCCTTTTGAATAGCCGGTACTGACCTCGATCAACTAGGTATAGGATCCGATATCTTCCAGGATTTGGTCTAACATTGGCTACACCGTGAAGAGATACGTGAATTTGAATGCCAGGTCTGAGTCTACCATAGATGTTTTCTTTGTAAATACGATCAACTATTTCTCTTGTGCTAAAGCTTGTTCGATTAGGATTCTCTGTGTGAAGCAAAGCACAACCGATCCACACTTCGTCGGCTACTTTTATTTTTATTATTTTACCACTACCTGAACAATGTATGTAAGTATGTTAGTATGTAAGTATTTGTTTAATTAAAACATTTCTAAAAACAATCATGATCTCGTGGCTTGAAATTAGTTCCTCTGCATAACTCTTTGCAAACATTCCGAGCTTCTGCAATCGTTTTATATGGTCCATGCCAAGTTGTTGTAGTAGTCGGATTATTTAGCCATCTTTCATAATAAAAACAATCTGCAGTATGCACTTTTGGACCAGTAGCTTTTGCATAATCCTCGAAAACAACATATCCACTCCTATTAGAACTCAAACTAAAAACACCTCCAAATACTACTTCAAAAACAATTTATATTTAAAATTTTTGAAGAACTCTAAGACTCCAGAACTCAATTACTCTGGAACTCAAGCACATTAAATAAAACTCGAATAAAAACTGTGTTTTGGCGATATTTTCGTATACAGTTTCATCTAGTATCTATTAATCTTGTCTTCTTTCTAGTTAAACGTTCTAATGTGTAATTTAGTAAAGTTTTTGTATTTTTTAGCATAGCATTTATATAATATTGTATAGATAATTTGCTCATAAAACTCCGAGAAGAAGAACTAAATGGAAAATATAAAAGAAAATGACGCTCTAAGAGAAATAACAGAAAACGAAGTCATGAAATGGAAACAACGAAGAGATAGCAAAGCAATACCCATCATCGAAGAATTTCTAGACTCGAAGATGAAGATGGCAGAAGTCAACCTTAACAAATTACCTAAACCTAAACAGAAAAAGGATGCTAGAAAAAAAAGCACTAAACAAGATAGCTTTGCAAGTTCATTTTATGCGTGGAAAAGCAAGAAGAGTACTCAAGAGAAACTAAAACAGCTAAGAATTGATATTACCTTGGTTCGAAGAGGCGGAAAGGCAGCTCTAAAAAAGAAGAAACTGTAACCTGATGATGGATCTTTCAGAAGAGAATGTTCGATAATCCAAAACCTATAGATTTACTCCTGAAGATTGCAAGAACTTTCCAAGAAATTCTTTAAACTGAGTTGGATTTTTAAGATCGGTTGAATCGAAAAGTTTGACTTTTAGTTCTTTATTGCCAACATTATTATCTCTAATTATCTCTTTTGGAAAATGCCTTGCGATTACAGCTGCATTATATCCATTTCCTAGATGGTCTCCAAAAATCTCTTTGCCGCCAGAATCTGTAATGTCATATAGATAACGAAGAGCTTGAAGAATTCCTCTCTTAATTGTATCACTTTTTCTGGTGTATTTAATCTCAAAAATTAAGTAATTTTTTTGATTTCTATTGACTAATTCTAGTATTATGTCAGGTCTTCTGGGGGGGAAAGATTTCTCGCTATCAAAATATTGTTTTGCTATTTCTTTTTGTGCATCTTTGATTTCTTCTGGCATTTTAAATAAGAATTTCAAAGGAGAAGTGACATTATAGAAAATTGAAATTCGAGGATCTTCTAGTTTTTTATAGGTTAATATTGCTGTTTCCTTTCTTCTTTGTTTTACTTCTTTGAGTTTTCTCAGTTTCCAACCCATTTGTACTAATACGTCTATAATTTTGAATAAACAGTACAGTTCAAACAATTTTTCTATGTTATTTGGTTCAATAAAGGTCTCTCTGAGAAGCGTTTCAAACTCTTTCTTGTCCATACAATCTGTGTCAAAGACTTTTTCATATCTCTCATACACGTTGCAACTTTCTCTGTACAATTTTTTGCGCGATTTTCGTACGATACTCTTCATTCTCGAGGAGACATGGATCTTTTTTCCATCCTTGATTTTCTCAAAATACACGTTGCGCAAAACAACATGTAGGTGTTTCTGGTTTTCTTTGATTAGTTTACTCCAAAAATAATCTCTTTTAATCTCCTTTTTGATTTTGTCTTCGTTAATAAAATTATTAAGAATTGAAACGATTTTTTTTAAAATTAGATTTTCAGGAATATCATAATTTTTTATTGGTTTGCTTACAACAAAATTTGTTTTATCCTTAAATCCTGATTGAGCCCATTGTTGAATAGTTAATCTCCAATCAACATGTCCTCTTATTTGTCCCTTCATGATTTCTCTTTCTCGAGAAACCTCGGTTCTTATTCTCCGAAGAAGAGTTTCCAAATTGTGCAGATAGGAACTAACCTGTTTGTCAAGAAGAAAACGGATTTTTAGAGCTGTATCAAAATCTAATTGTTCTGCACCTAAAATATTCAAGTCTGCATTAAATTTACGATTTATTTTCCCTTCTAGCAAATATACTGGTAAATACTTGAAAACTTCTAAAACTAGTTCATCTATTTCTTTTCTAGATAACTTTTCTAGTTCTGCCTCTTCAATAACTACTTCACTCATTGTATTCACTTGAACATTTCGTCGAATAGGCACTCAATTTTATCAAAATTGCAAAAAGTTTTTAATTTTTCTTCTAAATCTTTCAAGTCTTTTTCTTCTAACCCCTCAAATTGTGGCAAAACAAAAGTGCTGATAAGAACCGCCATAATATCGTTTGTATTGCTATTTTTTGGTTTTTTATATTTGGATAAGAACTCAAGCATATCTTTTATTATTGCAGGACCTAATTTACGGCAACTTTGATTCATGCTTTTCCAGAAGTCTTTAATCTTGTCTGAAATGGGTTTTTGCTCTTCAGATAATAATGATGTTAATTTCCACTTTTTAAGATAGACATCCCAATTGTCATCGATAAAGTTGTCACTTGGCACGCCGATATTTATGAAGGCGAATCTTCTCATAAATGCATAAGACATCTGATATAATGATGCTTTATCATAAGTGTTGAGTGTGGCTAAGAGGCGCCAAGAATTCGGTAAAACGTATTCATTTGAATTAATGGTTTTTTCTTTATTCCATTTCTTATATGCAATTATCTTGATGTTTTTATCTTCTATTTCAAATGGTAAATCAACATTTTGTCCTGAGAGAACTGTAAACAATTGTCCAAATGCTTTGTCTATATCAGCTCGATTAATTTCATCAATTATTAACCATCTGTTACAACACTTTTCTTTTTCTTTGAAACAGCGCAAAAACTGGCCAGCCATAAACTCAAGACCTTGACCATCTTTTACAGGTACATAACCTCCAATCGTGTCAAACGTTGTCCAATCTGAGGTTGCAGTAGTTAAAATGCAAGAATCAATGTAGTTTTTCTTTGCAGCTATCTCTGAAATTAGACGAGCAATTTCAGTTTTTCCTGTTCCGGGAGGTCCAATAAACATTATGTGTTTTCCAGACATTAGAGCTGCATGAATCGACGATTTTAGTTCCTCTTCCGGCTCAAATATCAGATCATTAAAAGATAACTCATCTATTGACAAATCAAGATTTGCCGATAAATAATTTAATCCATTGTTTGATGGATTAACTATTGCTTCGTATGCTTTTTTTGATATTTTCATGATTCCTGCTTGTGTCAAAGGTTTTACTATATTGCTCTTGACTTCTTCATATTCTACTGGCGGTTCAATTTTCTGATATTCAAGAATCTCTGCATCATAATATGTAGTTCCATCTTTTTCATCATTAACGATTTTTCCAATTGCGCCTTTTCCATAGAACTGTTTTTTTTCAATGTACACAAATTTTGCGTTTTTCTCAGCATTTAAAAGTTGTTTGTATCCTGGAATTCCTTTTTTGAAATTGTATTTTTTGTCCGGCAGATCGATATATTCTCCTCCACCTGTTCTCAATATGAAATAATCTTTCTGGAAATCCAATTTTAAGAATGTGAGTAATTTTTTTGTTTCATCTTTGGAAAGTTTTTTTCCAGTAACTATATGTTTTGAATCAAAAACTATACCCAGAGAAAGAACTTCTTTTTCGACATTAACTGGTTTGATCTGTTTGAGTGCTTTAAGAAGTATGCAATAAATGTCGTTTTCTTTTGAAAGTTGGATTTGTCCAGTGAATTTGGAAGATGATTTAATTATTGCCTCAACACTTGGGTAACCAAGTTTTTTTCCAAATTTATTCCAAGCTGTCCCTAACTTCATAATTTTAGTATCAGTAACTACCCCATAGCCACCGATAATTGGTGGTTCGGTCCTGGTTAATCTGAAGAACATATGAGTGCCTTGTCTTATCGATTTAGTTGGCAATCTACTACTCTTTCCCCAGAAAACAAAATCATCGTGAAGATCTTTGTCTTCAACAATGCTTTTGAACCAAATAGGATGAGTATTTATGATATAGCCATTTTGAGCATCGAACATTTTCCAGTATAGAAAATCCACATATTTTCGGTTAGGCCAATTCTTGAATATTTCATCTTTAAGTTTATAATCTAGCAGAATCCCCCTTCTTTTAACAATATTTAATTTCTGTGTGTTTTTATCCAAAAGATCGAGATTATCCAAAAAAATATTCACGTGGTTTTCTGAAAAGATACTAAGATACTCATCGGGAAAAAATAGAGAAAGGGTTTTTCCGATTGCTTGTTGATTTAGAGGCAATTCCTTTGAAGTTGTTAATATTTTTTTTAAATCTTTTTTTCCTGCTCCGTCCAGTAATGCAATTAATCCAATCTTAATTTTCTCTAAATATGTTTCAGCCTCTTTTTTAGTTGCCTTTTTACTTTTTGCCCCTTCTGTTATCATATAAGATTGTTCTTCTTTGTTATAATATACTCCAAATGATCTTCCTGCCCCACCCACAGCGATGTTTCCAACCTCTCTTGTTTTTATAGCTATCCAATAACAGTATGAATCAGTGC